>Ga0222427_100154_pt1 | contig 175718 bp, 140 predicted proteins | sample 2B20Ametagenome_FD_182890 | JGI IMG/M metagenome (GOLD analysis project Ga0222427, IMG submission 182890) | Enriched microbial communities from leaf-cutter ant dump, University of Wisconsin, Madison, United States - 2B20A (version 2) | ecosystem: Environmental > Terrestrial > Nest > Insects...
TCTCAGATGATTCTATTGCACTACCTATTGTCTTAATTAACTTGTTTCTCCCATTTACCTTCTGCAGCAACTGAACGCTTATACTACCAGAACGGTTTTTCTTCTTACGAATAAACATGTCCGAAAGATACGTAAAACACACCCGAGGCACCCGATTTCGTAAAAACCGGAATAGACATACATTTATAACCAGCTATATAAACATAAGCAAAAATATGGTGCGTAATACAGGAAATGGGCTTGATGTCGCGCCGCGATTTTGAAAACTATGCTCATTTCTTTCAAACGCTTAAGAAAATGATCAGTCCACCCGACCTGCTCATTTATTTAAAAGCGTCTATTCCCACCCTCGTAGACCGTATACAGAAAAGGGGGCGCGACTATGAGGAAAATATCCGGCTCGACTATCTGAAGCGATTGAACGAGCATTATAACAACTGGATTGAGCGATACAACGATGGCCCCCTGCTGATCATCGAAAGTGATGTATTACAATTTGATGAACGAGAAGAGGACTTTGCCGCCATCATTGGAAAAATAGATGCACAGATCCACGGACTTTTTTAGCTACTGCATAAACAAGATAAAAAAACCGGAATGCCATTTTACGCATTCCGGTTTATTTTTTAGTTAAGCTTCATCAGCTTTTCTGTTTTCAGGAGTTTATGGTCTTTGGTATATATCTTAAGTAGATAAGCACCGGGCTGCCATGCACGCATATCTATCACGCGAGCATCGCCGAGCTGTTGCAACTGCTGCCCTACAATGCCTGAGACCGTAATATATACTGGCTCTGCCGACTGGATGTATGCAATATCTGTTGCAGGATTGGGAAATACCTTCACAGAGTTAGCCAATTTTCTAAGCTCATCTACGGACACCTGTGCCTCAATAACATTGGAGGTATCGACGCAGCCATTGTCATCGACTGTTACCACATAGTAACTGGCATTTTCTAATACCTCATACTGCTGTTGCGTAGCGCCGGGAATCAAAATGTCGTTGCCATACCATTGATAGCTTGCATGGGTGTTAACGGTACTCAACAAACCATTGTCCTCCTCAATAATAGCCTCTACCGGCTCATGTACCGTAACCTGAAGCTGCAGCAGGCTGCTGGTATCGTTGCAGCGGATAACACGTACCGTAATAACGCCGGAGGCACCAAACGACTGCACCGTAAACTTATTATCGTTGGCCAGTCCTGCCCATCCTGCCGGCACATCCCATAAATATTGATCTGCATTTTCGAACAGGGGAATAGTGTACTCAACCTGATCGTTGCTGCATACAGTATCCGGTCCAGCAATTTGTCCAACAACGGGTATATCTGCCGTACAAATGCGTGCCAGTAAAATACTGTTAAGAAATCCTCCCGGATAATCGGGCTGCCAGGTTCCGGGAGTTCCCAGGCCAATACTGTTGGTAACACCAGCCAGGTATAGGTAACCTTGATGCAGATTTGCTGAAAGAAATATATCATCGCCACTGCCGCCAAAATAGGTGCTGTACTCTAACTGCCCTCCGGGACTGAATCGTGTCAACCATGCATCACCATATTCCAACAAGGATGCACCACCATAAGTACTATCTATGGCGCCCGAGGTTGCCATACCGCTGCTGTTTGTATGTCCGACTGCATAAATAGCGCTGTCGGAGCATACGAGGCCAATCAGCGCTTCTTCTCCTGCGCCACCCAGGTAAGTTCCCCAAAGGCGTTCTCCGGATGGGGAGAACTTTGCCACGAACGCGTCGAAACTGCCGGCCAATACTGGTTGATAAGCGCCTGTGCTGGCAATCCCATCCGTACTTTGCGTACCCCCGGATATGAGCACGTTATTTTGTTTGTCAACCGCGATGCCCCCGAAAAACATTCGATTTTCTTCGGATCCGCTACCACCGTAATAGGTTGCCCACAATAACTGCCCCTGAGGGCTGAACTTTGCCAGATAGATATCATCAACTCCTCCCAATACAGGTTGATGGCTTCCTACTGTTGCTATTGCTGAATCACTTCCTGTATTCCCAGTAATATAAACATCACCGTTTGCATCGGTAACGATATTGGGGTTAAAGGTGGATTCGGCTGCACTACCACCGAAGTAGGTAGCCCACTGACGTTGGCCGGCAGCATTGAACTTAACCAACATGTGGTCGTCATTCTCTGGAACCGTTTTATGTGCTCCCGGAGTTGCCAGGCCTGTGCTGCGGGTTACCAGAATCAGATAGGTACTGGAGCCGTCACTGGTCACACGTCCCACATATTCTTTTTCCGCACCACCGTAGTAGGTTCCCCAAATTCTTGCACCGGAAGTATCGAACTGAGCCAAATAAGCATCCCGGGGAGAAGTACCACCACCATGATTCGGTTGAAAACTATTCGCTGTAGCTAATCCCGTAAGGCTGGTTGTTTCGCCAGATACATACACATGCCCTAATGTATCCAACGCCACCCCGTATGCCCAGTCTGCAGCCGGACCTCCGTAGTAAGTTGCCCATTGTAATATACTTTCCGTATTGAATTTAGCCAGAAAACCATCCTGACTTCCGTTTAGCGTAGTTTGAAAGGCTCCGACTGTTGCAATGTTGGCAAAACTCGAGGTCATTCCTGATACATATAAATTGCCATTCCGGTCTTGCTTTTGCTCCGTAGTAACATTATAAAGACCATTACCACCGTAATAGCTCACCCAGGATACTACCGGATCAATGGTTAATGTTCCTGTGTAAGTTCCTGTGGTGAATCCTATAACATTTCCGGTCCTGGTAAAGGCTGAAGCCACCTCCCGGCCCTCCCGGTTATAAGAATAGGGAGCTGCTTCGGTAACAGAACCAAAGGGTGTAACAGCCTTCAGTTGGCCGGCTGCAGTAATGTCCAGCGCCGAGGCACCTTCATACGCAATCTGAATATCTGAAACCCGGCCGCCCGGATGCACTACAAAGTCGTATTCAAGTTTTCCGTTTTTGCTGTATACTACCCAGTCGATATTCGGATACACATTTTTATACGTGACCTTACCATATGCCGCAGCCACAGCACCCTGAGCGGTTGGCGGCGTGTAATAGCGGTAGCTAACCTGCCTAGGTTGCTCTGCAACCATCTGCGCCTGCTGATTGGCTCCAAGCAGCGATACATCCATGCGATACGTTTCTGCCTCAATAGCTGCCGAAGTGGGGGCAGTACGATCAAAAGGCTTTACAGCATTAGTTCGTATCCATTGATAATGTATCTTTCCTCCACCCACGAATACCTGAACATCGTCGGCAGCGAACCGGAAATCAATGTCTTCCCGGGTGTTTCCATACTGGTCGGTGATCTGCCCCTTATTTTCAATAAATGCATCGGCAGCCGAAAGAGAACCTGGTTGCGGTTGCTGCGCAAAGGTTACCACAGCGGCCGCCGTTGCCAGTAAAGTTGTAATAGTTCGTTTCATTAAAAACATATTTTATTTTAAAAATATCCTGATCGGTATTTATCCGGATCAGTAAGCAAATCTATTGCAGCAAGTACAATCAATTCTCAGAGAAATACTAGATTTTCAATTTGAGTGATTTACTTAGTAACATCCACAGATGAAACAGCAATTCATATCAGGTACTTCAGTAGAAATTCAGTTGAAAGAAAGCCCGCAAATCCGCTACAGCAGTAGCACACACATAACCAATACACATATATATGTGCCAATTTGAGCCAATGGAAACATTTAATTTCTTAAATACATAGAAGACTAGGGTGAAGGAAGAAAAATTTTATATATTGCTACTTCCCTCATAGTCCTGCACCATCATTTAACTCAAGAAACAACTATCTATTAATTGGTATGAATTGTACACGGGCGCATACTTTGCCTGACAACAGGAGCACGCGCGGGTATATTTCAAAGGTGAATTTGAAGATGTGCAACCTGATATTCCGGCTATTGCTCATGTTGACAGTGTTCAGCAGCACCATTATAATGCCATGCCTGGCCCAGTCAAACCCTGAGTTAAGGCAATCAGCACGTATCACTGTCCAGGACATTAAGGAAACTATAAACCATAGCAGGCAACTGTACAAACGAAATCAGGCAGACAGCGCTATACAGCAAATGCTGTACGCATTGGAATTAAGCAGCAGGATACAGTACCGGCCGGGCATGGACAGCTCCTTAGTTCATTTAATAAATTATCTTCTGCATTGGAATCGAACCGAATCCACCAGTGAACAGGCCGAGGTTTTCGCCAAAGCAATAGAATATGTCAGCGTGTTCACAGATAAACACGTAGGGCTTTCCTGGCTACATGATGCATTGGCCGGCTATTACCTTGGTCACGAGAAATATTTTCAGGCGCTGCTGGAGCTGGAACGTGCCCTGAAGGCACTTCCCGGTAATGCCACGAAGAATGAAACAGAAATGAAAATTACCATCAATACGAGCCTAAGCGGATTATGGTCAACACTGGGCGAAACCAATGAGGCGCTCAAGGCATTGCGAACCGCGGAGCAATTGGCACGAAGCACCAACGATTACCACCGGCTCTCCACACTACTGCAGCATAAAGGCCTGCTATACTTTAACAACGACCAATTTGACTCAGCATACGCTTTTCTGCATGCTTCAGCGGAACTCAGCGCCAAACACAAAGACGCGCATCCGAAAGGCTGCAAATGCCGACAATATACCTTGGCCAATTTCAGTCAGCTACTGGTAGAGCTGGATAGCGCCGACCGGGCCTTAGAGATCGCCAATCGCGAAATAGCAGCATTGGAATTCGAACGATCTGAACGCGCCACGAAAGGTTTCAACGTTGAGAAGCAGGGACCCCTATTGTTATTCTTAAAATACGTGCAGGGTTACGCTCATTATAAGAAAAAATCGTACCAGCACAGTTTAGATATTTTAACGGAACTTTTACCCGTTGTTGAACACGAAGGAGTGGGTGCCGTAACGGGAAATATACATGAAGTGCTCGCATTAATTTATGAAGCCAGAGGTGATTATAAAAATGCCTATCGGCACCAGGTTATCATCACGGATCTAAAAGCAAGCAAAAAAGCCAAGGAGGAAAAGAGCAAATTGCTGGCGCTACACTATTCGCTCGAAAAAGTTGAAGCGATGGCACAAAAACAATTACTCATCAGCCAGCAGCAAACACAACTCAAGGAGAAAAACTTCTGGATCGCAGTAGTGTCGCTGGGCAGCCTCTTCCTCGCCGCCTCGCTATATGCCCTTTACCGCAACTTCAAAAACAAACAACGGCTTCAGGATTCCATGATCATAAATCTGCAACAGGAAAAAGAAATTGAGAAACTTCAGGCACGGGTCGAAGGCGAAGAGCAGGAGCGCAGCCGCATTGCACACGAATTACACGATGGAATAGTAAGCCAGTTGCTGGCATTAAAGTTAAACGTGAACGCACTTCAATTGAATACACAAGACACCATTCAACCTTTTCAACTTAACGACATTGCTCTTCACCTGGAGGAAGCTACACAGGATCTGCGGCAAACAGCCCATAACCTGATGCCCGACCTGCTCTTGCGCCAGGGATTATGTATGTCGGCCGCAGCTCTGATAGAAAAAGTAAACAGAACATCGCTGCTTGAAGCCGAATTTCAAATGTACGGTGACATCCCGCGCCTGTCGCCTGAACTGGAACTGAAACTATACCGCATGGTACAGGAACTGGTACAAAACACGCTTAAGCATGCAGCAGCTTCCCAACTGCTGGTACAAATCAGTTATCGCGACCACCTGTTAAGTATTACCGTGGAAGATAATGGCCGCGGTATGCCGACCCCTGCCAACAGTAAAGACACGGCTACGGGGCTGGCACATATTCAAAAGACCGTAGCCGAGCTCGGAGGCAGCATCGACATCCAAAGCAAACCCGGCACACAAACAACTATCTACCTTGAATTTGACATTCGCCATTTGGAACAATCATCGGCTAAAAAAGAAACAACCACCCTATAATGTCTCTTGTATTTCCTATTCGCATTGTACTTACCGACGACCACCCTATGCTGCTGGAAGGTCTGCAAAAGGTATTGAGCCCTATTAGCCAGATCGAGATCATCGGCATCTATCGCAACGCTACAGAACTACTAAACGCACTGGAACACAATACCCCCGACGTGCTGATGCTCGATATTCAAATGCCCGGGCTCACCGGCCTGGAGGCCAGCAGAATTATTAAAGAGAAGTTTCCTCATGTGCAGATCTTAATTTTCAGCGGCATAGAATCGCACTATTACATCATTGACCTTATTCAAAGTGGATGTAACGGCTACCTGATGAAGAGCACCACCGAACAGTCGGAACTGCTGGAGGCGATAACTACGGTGGCACGCGGCGACCTGTACCTCGACCCGTCCATAAAGCAGGAAATTCTGATGGAAATGTTGCGCTCCAAAAGAAAAAAGAACGCCATTCCTAAACTAACCGAGCGGGAAAAAGAAGTACTGCAGCTTATTGTAGAAGAATACAGCAACCAGGAAATCGCAGAAAAACTCAAAATCAGTTCCCGAACGGTAGAAAACCATCGATACAACCTGATACAGAAGCTCGATGTAAAAAACACGGTAGGCCTGGTAAAAACCGCTATGCAACTCGGACTTATCAAATAATGATCAGGATACCGGCAATACCTTCCGGGGCAGCCGATACTTCGCAATACGTATCCAGCGTTCACATGGGTTTCAGACAATAAGATTCATTAGATTTTTTTGACAATTCTATTACAATTGTCTAGTGGCTTACATTTTCTATTGCCTGCCCAAATAGTATCTTTGCCTTATTCAAAAAATGCACCAGCCTCTCAATGTCTAAAAACGAACCCCGGGCTTCTCTACTGGTTGTGGAAGACGAAGAAAGTATTCGGGAAGCCATTAAATTAAATCTGGAAATCGAAGGTTACGAAGTAACTACGGTTGACAATGGTGCCGCTGTGCTCAAAGCAATCAAGAACGAATATTTTGATCTGATTGTTTTGGATATCATGTTGCCGGAAATGGACGGGCTTACTGTTTGTGAAAACATCCGCATGCAAAACAACGAAGTGCCCATTCTGTTTCTCTCAGCCCGCAACAGTGGCGCCGATCGCATTGAAGGCTTGCGCAAAGGCGGCGACGATTATCTTACAAAACCCTTTAACCTGGAAGAGCTCTTGCTGAGGGTAGAAAAACTGGTGGTGAAGAACAAAAAGCTGAAAGAGCGTAATTCGGCACCCGATGTGTACACTTTTGGCCGTTGTAAAATAGATTTTACAGCGCAGACCGCGAAAGACAAGGAAGGAAAAGCCGTAGAACTTAGCAAAAAGGAAATGGCCCTGCTTCGTTTGCTGATCGAACATAAAAATGAGGTTGTTTCGCGGGAACACATCCTGCAGGTAGTATGGGGCTACAATGTATATCCTACTACGCGAACCATCGACAACTTCATTCTTAATTTCAGAAAATACTTCGAAAAGGATACCCGAAATCCGAAACATTTTCATTCGGTCCGGGGGGTTGGTTACAAGTTTACGGAGTAGATTTTGTTCCGTTTCGGCCACAGCCCGTACATTCTGTTCAGATCAATTATTTTTTTGCATTCTTGCAGGTATTTTATATTTTTAGCCACTAAATTTTTCAACCGGAGATGAGAAAATACACGATTATTCTGGCGTCGGCACTATTTATAACTGCATCCTGCAGTAATGACAAAGATCTGGTTAATGCCACTATAGTAGATACTGGAGATATTACAAATGAAGGTTGCGGATATTTGCTGCAACTCGACGACAAAGAACTCGTACAGCCAAACAATCTTCCATCTTCGTTTCACCATGATGGCCTGAAAGTGAAGGTAAAATTCACGCACACGGGCGTTCGCGACACCTGCGATTACGGAACTGTAATTTATGACCTTGCCACTATTCAGGAAATTAAGAAAAACCTGGATCGTTAAGAGATTACCATGCCAGGTCGTTGTCTGGCTTGCCGGAACTGAATTTTTTCCTCGATATAATTTTTTCCAATTGCCGTTCGTATATCAGAACGGCAATTTTTTTGGGTATTCCGTCGGCGCCCGCATGCTCCATAGCGGCCTTTATTTTATGTTCCAATACGTCGAGCCGGTACAACATTGAAAATAACTGATCGGGATTAGCAGCCAGCAGGCGCTCAACCCGCCAGGTAAGTGCAGCAATAATTTTTTCCTCTGAAACCAAATCGTCGGTCAGCAAACCAAAGTCATTGGCTAAAATTTCAGCTACTTTTTGTTGTTCCTGCTGCATAACCCTGCAAAAATAAAAACATCCGGCGTAGACCGGATGTTTTTCAAATCGATATTCCACCATATTTTATCAGGAATTGATTGCTTTCAGTACCAAATCTTTGACCGCATCCATAGGAACGCGCTCCTGTTGCATGCTGTCGCGGTAACGTATGGTAACGGTCCGGTCTTCTTTTGTCTGATGATCGATGGTCACACAGAAGGGCGTACCAATGGCGTCCATTCTACGATAACGCTTACCTATCGCGTCTTTCTCCTCATAAAAGCATTTGAAATGCTGCCTGCATTCATCCATCAGTTCACGTGCCAATTCCGGCAGTCCATCTTTCTTCATCAAGGGAAGAATAGCCAGCTTAACAGGAGCAAGTTTCGCTATAAATTTCAACACCACGCGGCTGTCCTGCTTCTCCTCAGTGCTCAGATCTTCTTCTTCATAAGCCTCGCTTAACAGCATCAACACTGTGCGGTCGAGTCCGATGGAGGTTTCAACCACATAAGGTATGTAGTTGCCATAGGCCTTGCCGGTAGCCGGATCAATATCCGCATCAAAATATTGCTGTTTCTTTTTGCTGAACTGCTGGTGTTGGCTGAGGTCGAAATCGGTACGACTGTGAATACCTTCCAACTCTTTAAAGCCCATGGGAAAATTGTATTCAATATCACAAGCCGCATCGGCATAGTGAGCCAGCTTTACATGATCGTGATAGCGGTAGTTGTCTGCAGAAATTCCCAGGGTCATATGCCATTTCATACGCTCGGCTTTCCAATACTCGTACCATTGTTGCTGTGTGCCGGGACGAACGAAGAACTGCATCTCCATTTGTTCAAACTCGCGCATACGGAATATGAAGCCACGGGCAACAATTTCATTCCGGAAAGCCTTTCCAACCTGAGCAATGCCAAACGGAATTTTCATCCGCCCTGTTTTTTGTACATTCAGAAAATTAACAAAAATACCCTGAGCAGTTTCCGGACGCAGGTATATGGTATTTGATTCATCGGCAACAGATCCAACTTCAGTTGAGAACATGAGGTTGAACTGACGCACATCTGTCCAGTTGGCCGTTCCGCTTACGGAGCATTTAATCTTGTTTGATTCAATCAGGCTTTTCAGTCCGCTAAAATCATCAGCTGCCAACAGGCGATCCATTTCTTCCAGCAGCGATTTACCTTCCGCTTCCGGCAGGGTTTCTGCGTAAGCTTCAATCAGGTGGTCTACCCGGTAACGCTTTTTGCTATCTTTATTATCGATCATGGGATCGCTGAAGTTGTCGACATGCCCACTCGCTTTCCAGGTTGTAGGATGCATAAAGATGGAAGCATCGATACCAACTATATTCTGCTCGTTCATCTGCGTCATCCAGCGCCACCAGTAATCGCGCACATTACGCTTCAATTCCACTCCCCACTGACCATAATCGTACACAGCGCCTAATCCATCGTAGATTTCGCTGGAGGGAAATATAAAACCATACTCTTTGGCATGGGCTATAATAGCTTGTAATTTATTTTCGTTTGCCATAATAAGGCTGCAAAGATATTGGATTCCCTATTCTGCACAAAGCCAGGCGGGATGCCGGCCTTTCAGACATCGATTGATTATTTTGATGTCACGCTGTGTATCTACAGTAAGAACAGAATCCGCCTGGCATGATTTTAGATGCGTCAATTCAGTTTTTAGAACAACAGAAGGGGTTAATACGTTAAAAATTTGATACTGACCGGTTAATTGCTTACTACATTTGTATAACATTACAATCCCATGAAAGCCGTCTGTTGCTAATTGATGAAATATGATGAAGCAAAAGAAAAAGAACACACCCATTATACGTGACATAAGCTGGCTTGCCTTTAACGACCGGGTAATGCAGGAGGCACAGGATCCCTCCGTACATATATACGATCGTTTGCGTTTTTTGGGTATTTTCTCCAATAACCAGGATGAATTCTTCAGAGTACGCGTGGCTGCACTGAGCAGAATGGCGCGTTTGGGAAAATCAGCTAAAATGCACCTGGAACAGAACCCGGGCAAAATCCTGGAAGCCATTCAGGAGAAAGTGATGCAGCAAAGTGTAGCCTTCGACCATACCTATGCCGAGATTATACGGGAACTGGAACAAATCCATATTTATATAAAAAATGAACAGCAACTCAATGGTAAACAGGAACAGTACATAAAATCCTACTTCGAAGAAAAAGTGCGTACTGAAGTTGTACCATTAATGATACAAAGCATGCCCCAGGCGCCCTTTTTGCAGGACAATGCCATCTACCTTGCTTGTGTACTGGGCAGTATAGAGCAGCCCATGACCCAGCGGTATGCGCTGATAGAAGTGCCTGTAAAAAACCTTACCCGTTTTGTATTGTTGCCTTCAGAAAAAGATACCAGGGATATTATTTTGCTCGAAGATATCATCCGCTGGAACTTACCAAACCTGTTTGCACCCTTCGGCTTCAACCGTTTTTTGAGTTATATTATTAAAGTAACCCGAGATGCCGAATTCGAACTGGATTATGATGTCAACAAAAACCTGATACAGGAATTGGAGAAAGGCATTAAAGGCCGTAAAAAGGGAAGGGCGACGCGCTTTGTGTACGATCGGGCTATAGATCCGGGCTTGCTGGCGTTCCTTACCATGCGGCTCAGCCTAAGTAAAAAAGACAATCTGATACCCGGAGGCCGCATTCATAACTTTAAAGATTTTATCAATTTCCCGGCATCGGTATTCCGCGATTTTAAGCCCCGCCAAAAACCCTTTGTACCACCGGTGCTTACGCAGCCCTGTCGTATTATGGAGGTTTTAAACCGGAAGGATATCATGCTGCATTTCCCCTATCATTCTTTCGACCCGGTAATTGATCTGTTGCGTGAAGCAGCCATAGATCCATTTGTATTGAGTATTAAGATAACCTGTTACAGGTTGGCCAAAAATTCTAAAATTATCAATGCACTTATAAACGCCGTACGCAATGGAAAGGAAGTGACCGCGGTACTGGAACTGCGTGCCCGGTTCGATGAAGAAGCTAATCTACTTTGGAAAAGCCGGCTGGAAGATGAAGGCGTAAAAGTACTTTTAGGTTTACCCGATCAAAAAGTTCATGCTAAATTATGCGTGATACGTAAACGCGAATTCGGACAAATCAGGGAATATGGCTTCGTAAGCACTGGTAACTTCAATGAGGATTCTGCAAAGTTTTATGGCGATCATTGTCTATTAACCGCCAATGCGAAAATACTAGGGGATGCTAACAGAATATTCAATTACCTGGAAGACCCGCAGCATAAAACCAGCCACTTAAAAGCTTGTAAAACAATGGTAGTTGCTCCCCTGAACATGCGCCAGTTTTTTATGCCCCTGATAGATAAAGAAATAAAGACGGCTTTGCGCGGTAAACATGCTGAGATGACCATCAAGCTCAACAGCCTGTCGGATCAGGCGCTTATACAAAAACTGTATGAAGCTGCGGAAGCGGGCGTACAGGTAAATTTGCTGGTTCGTGGCATCTGCTGTGTGCTTACGCAACAAAAGTCTTTTAAAAAGCCTATTCGGGCCATCAGCATTATTGACGAGTACCTGGAACATGCCAGGGTATTTATGTTTCACAACTCCGGCAAGCCCAAAGTATTTATTTCGTCGGCCGACTGGATGGTTCGCAACCTGGATCACAGGGTGGAAGCGGCCTGCCCGGTACTGGATCCTGAGCTGAAACAGGAACTTACTGACCTGCTCGCTATCCAATTATCAGAAAACGTAAAAGGAAGAATATTAGATAACAAACAAAAGAATGAGTACGTGCCGGTACAGGAAGGCGAACCCGAAATCCGTGCACAAATTGCTATACACCATTACCTGTCGCTCAAAGCCAATATCCCGATACAGGACTCCTGAAGATGCCTGAACAGTAACCGGATTTAAACCATTAAATAAGCTCAAATTGATTTTAGCAGCCATAGATATAGGTTCCAATGCGGCCCGTTTGCTCATCTGTGAAGTGGACCGTTACAAAGATGGGAATGTAGACTTCACCAAACTAAATCTCATCCGGGTGCCGCTGAGGCTGGGTTTCGACGTTTTTGAACATGGAATAATCTCAGCTGAAAAAGAAGCTCAGTTAATTGATACGCTGAAGGCCTACCGCCTGTTACAGGATATTTACCAGGTACAAGCGGTGAAAGCCTGTGCTACATCGGCTATGCGGGACGCACATAATGGCCCTGCTATTGTTGATAAAATATATGCACTTACAGGCATTCGCATTGAAATAATATCGGGCGCAGAGGAAGCCGGCATAGTATATGAAACACATATTGCGGAAACCCTCGACAAGAGTAAACAATACTTATATATAGACGTAGGCGGAGGCAGTACGGAGGTTACCATGTTTCATGGTAACCGGATTGTATTCAAAGAGTCCTTTAATATAGGCACCATTCGGCTGCTTTCAGGCAAGGTTACCGACACGCATTGGGATCAGTTAAAACGATATATTAAATCGAATTGCAAAGGCATCGAACCTGTAACGGCCATAGGATCAGGAGGCAATATCAATAAAGTGTTCTCACTTTCGAAGCGGAAGGAGGGCAGACCGCTCAGCCTGGATTTATTGAAAGATTACCACCATGAACTTGCAAGCTGCACGATAGAAGAGCGCATGCATATCTACAAACTTCGACGTGACCGTGCCGATGTATTGGTGCCGGCATTGCAGATTTATATCTCCATTATGCGCTGGGCCGGCGCTACCGAAATTATTGTGCCCAAAATTGGTCTTGCAGATGGATTAATTAAAATGCTGTACAAAGAACTACAACAGCTATAAGTCAGCTCCGGATTTCTTTGCAGGTACAATACCCTTTCAGGGTATAGCAGATCCGGTTACATATTTTCTACTGCTGATCAATAGGAAAACAGGATACAGATGATTATATTTGTCTATCCTTCCAAAATCTATTGAACCACAATGAAAACTTTTCTGCTCGCACTTGTATGGCTCTGCTACGGAGCTTTATGTGCAGCAGGCACCGTTAATGATCGTCTGAAGGAAGTAAATGCTCAATGGCAATTTCATACGATGCCGGCAAGGTTTGACCTTGCTTCAGCGAATCAAACTGCAAGCGCTTATGAATGGATAGGCATACACCTCGATATAGTAGAGAAAAGGTTGCGGCAGGCCGGCACCGCTCATCTTTCGGCCCGGCAGTTGTTATTACGCATGCAATGCCTGGACCAATTGAGACAGTATCAGCAGGAAGGCCGTTTCCCGATTAATCTAAACGGCCAGGTACGGCAGCCGGTATTCATAGATTCCTTCGATAATTTCTGCGCCGTCGGTTATCTTGTACGGCAAAGTGGCTACGAAGCACTTGCCCGGAAAATAGCTTCCACTTCGAATTATGCTTATGTAAAAGAAATGAATTTTCCTGAGCTAATGGACTGGGCAGGGCAACACGGCTTCAGTCTGGACGAGCTTGCCTGGATTCAACCCAGCTACCCGCCAGCTTATTATACAAGTCCGCTGGCTAACGGCGTTATGGGCAATGTGTATGAATTGCTCGTTTCTATTGATGGGTCGAAGTTATACGTAGGCGGTGCTTTTTCGCTAGCCGATGCAGCCTGCCCTTCTGATAATATTGCCTATATAACCCGCGATGGAAACGCGTTTACCTGGCATTGTATGAACGGCGGTACCGATGGCCCGGTACACGCTCTTGTGGAAATAAATGACCAGCTGATTGCTGCCGGCAACTTTGGTGCGGCGGGCAACTCGGGCGTCAATAATGTTGCTCATTGGACCGGCAGCGAATGGGAACATACCGGCTGTATCCGGGGTACTGTGCAGGACCTTATAGTGTACAAAGAAACACTGTTTGCAGCAGGCGCTTTCGACGTGTGCAGCATTCTGGGGCAAATAAACTTTGCACGATGGAATGGAAATATATGGCAGCCACTATTAGGCATTAGCGGCAAGGTCAATTCCATGCACATAGTCGGAGACGACCTATTGCTGGGCGGCAGTTTCGAACTGGATAACAAAACAGCCAATATCGTTCGCTGGAACGCCGCAAACGGCTTCAGTACTTTTGCCTACACACCGCCAAACGAAGTCAATGCGCTGGTAACCATAGCCGGCCGGGTGTATGCCGGCTGTACTGCATTTAATGATGATGCCGGCACTTTGCTGTGGGAGCTTGAGGGACAAACCTGGAAACCTGTGCTGGGCTTCCGCCAGGCACAGAAATTTAGTCCTTATCAGGGCAAACTGGAAATCAAAACACTGATAGCCGATGCAGGCGATATCCTGGTTGCCGGTACATTTCAGTATAAAGAGGGAGCAACACTATCACTTAACGCTGCACAAGTAAAACTTGATCCAAAAGCAGTGTCAGATGCAATGATGACGGTGGATAACAGTATTCATAAAATGACCGTTTTCCAAAACGACCTTATAATTGGCGGTAGCTTTCAAATGGGCAAAACACCGGTCACATCGATACCCGTGGCATTGAACGGGCTCGCCAGACGCGAAGCCGGACTATCGAAGTACAGGCCTGCATTACAACAACAGGAGGCACAAATCTTCCCCATACCTGCGAAAGCGGGAGGCACCATTGAAATAACGAATAACATCAACGCTACCGATCTCACACTAATTGATATTCTGGGACGGAAAATGATACACAAAGCAGTACTCCCTTCCGGCAAAAATGTATTGCAACTCCCTCATTACCTACCTTGCGGCATGTACTGGCTTCAAATACGCAACAACCAGCAACAGAGATTGATTCGTCCTGTCAGCGTTTATTAACTCCGCTTTCCTGAAAAAATATTTCCGTTTTTTACGCGTTCGCCTAAGAACCGCCCATACCTGCACGTCTGTTTATATAAAAATCCACGTTATGAAATTCAGTTTTTGTACTCTCCTGGCTATGTTTCTGGTCTTCAGTGGCATGGCCTCACCGGCGGCATCCCTCGACAAATTAACTGAGGTAAACCGGTACTGGCAGCTACAGCCCGCAGCAGCATTGGCATCCGTTCCGGAATACAGACCCATGTCTGAAACGCAATGGATACAGCTGCATTTATCATTGGTAGAGCAGTCGTTGCGTGCAACCAATACGCTTCATCTTACCGCATCTCAAAAAAAGAACCGTTCGCAGGCTTTAGATGACTTACACGCCTACTGGTCGGCAGGACAATTTCCACGAAACGAAGATTATTCCTTTCGAACACCCATATTTATCGATCGCCACGACAATTTCTGCGCAGTGGGCTACCTGGTAAAAGCATCTGGACATGAAGCTGTTTCGCGTAAAATAGCTGCCCAAACCAATCTGGCCTATGTATTGGATATGAACTATCGCGAATTGGATCAATGGGCTTATAGCTATGGCTTTTCAAAAGAAGAACTGGCATGGATCCAACCGGGGTATCCGCCCAAGCAGGGCACCCAGGCTGTAGGGGCCGGCGTAAATGGCCAGGTAAATGCCCTGCTCACCTGGAGCGATGGGCAAAAGATGTTTGTGGCAGGAAGCTTTGATACGGTCGATGGAAATATAGCGGCCAACAATATTGCTTATGTTACGGAAAACAATGGAACCTATACCTGGCATCCGCTGGGCGAAGGCACCGATGGCCCGGTACATACGATGCTCGAAGTTGATGGCAACCTGATAGTTGCGGGTCATTTCAATTCGCCCGGCAGCAATGTAGCGGTATGGGATGGTAACAGCTGGCAGGCGCTGGGTTGTACTTATGGCAGTATAAGTCAGCTCATAATGTACAAGAACGAGTTGTACGCCGTTGGCGAATTCGATGTATGTGCTGCGCTGTCGGACGTAAATGTGGCTCGTTGGAATGACACCTACTGGCAGCATGTATTCGGACTTCAGGGACGAGTAAATGCTGTCGAAGTTGTCAATGACGATTTAGTTTTGGGCGGCAGGTTTTACTATGTTGACGACACCCTCAATATCGCTAAATGGAATATCGATGATCCTTACCAATACCATCCATTTGCCAATACCATCAAAAATGAAGTGATGGACCTGCACTGGTTTAACGATACCTTGTATGCCGCATGCCGTCAGCAAAACCCTAACGATACATCCTTACTGCTAATGCTGAACGACGATACCTGGGAAAATGCGATGCCCGCGCCAGGCGCATTCAGCACCTTACAGCCACCCATGAGCTTTAACCGCCTGCATACCGATGGCGACCGGCTTATGACCGGCGGCAACTTCAATTATAGTCCTATTGTTGGCGTATGGGGACACAATTGCATAGCCATCAATGAGGTTATCAGCAATAGTGGCGAATGGTTTGATGTCGATAGCGCTATTAATGCCTTTGCCACCTTTAAGGGTGCATTGTATGCAGGTGGAAAATTCAAAAAAGGAAGCAGCAACAGTACGGTACTCAACGGTATAGCCCGGCGTATAAATGAAGGAGAAGTTTCGATAAAACCGGTTAATACTGAACTTACTTTCAACATCTATCCTAACCCGGTACCTGCACAAAAAATAATTATTGAGCAATCATTTGATGCCAACCTCGCAACCATTACGGATGTTGCCGGCAGGCGCATAGCTTCCATTGCACTGCAAGGCAACAAACAGCAGCAGGAAGTTGAATTACCACGCCTGGCATCCGGCCTTTATATGATTGGATTAAGCAACGACAAAGGCAATAAGGCAATAAAGAAGATTATTATAGACTAGCTTTTCCGATCAGACGAGACGGCCTCGGGTGAAAACCCCGGGGCCGCTTTGTATTTGTATATCTGCATTCGTTATTATTCGCCTTGCGAATAGGAAGCAATAGTACGGGCAGCTATATATGCAGTGGTCCAGGCATTTTGAAAATTGAAACCTCCTGTAATACCATCCACGTCCAGTATTTCTCCTGCGAAAAACAAATTAGGTTTGAGGCGGCTCATCATGGTACCCGGATCTACCATTGATAGTTCCACGCCTCCTGCCGTAACAAATTCTTCTTTATAAGTAGTTTTCCCTTTTACCTGCATTTCGTAAGCCGCGAGATGCTTCACCAAACGGTTTTGCTCTCTGGCTGGCATATCGGCCCAGCGCATGCCTTCGTCTATTCCCGATTCAACTGCCAAAAAATCCCAAAGCCGTACCGGCAGGCCGTAGGGATTTTTGCCCATTACCTTTTGTCCGCCAAGGCGATTACGCAATTGCTGTATTTCCGCACGCAATGTTTCTTCATTAAAGCCTGGCAGCCAGTTAACCTGAACGGTAAAATGCCAGTTTGCAGCTTCGAGTATACGTGCACCCCATGCGCTCAAACGCAATATAGCCGGGCCGCTCAACCCCCAATGGGTAATCAGTACAGGTCCCTGCTCCCGAAGCTTGGTACCATTAATTTTCACCTGTGCATTTTTTACTGCCACACCCATCAATTGTACAATAGGATGCTGGGGAATATTAAAGGTAAACAACGAAGGGACCGGAGGCTGCACCGGATGTCCCAGTTCCTGCAGCCATGCAAACATTGCTGCTTTGGGATAGCCGCCACAGGCCACTGTTACATAATCGGCCGCCAAGGTCGTTTGGTCTTTCATCACGATACGGAAGCCGCCGTCTGTACATTGTATCTGTGTAACTTCTGCCTGCATGCGTATGGTTACGCCGGAACGCTTTGCCTCATGCAACAGGCAATCTATAATAGTTTGTGATGAATCTGTGACCGGAAACATGCGTCCGTCGGGTTCGGCCTTAATAGCTACACCCCGTTCAGCAAACCAGGAAATGGTATCGCCGGTAAAAAATTGGTGGAAAGCTTTTTTAAGAAATTTGGAACCGCGCGGATAACGGGCCGCCATTTCACTGATGCTGTTGCAATTGTGGGTAACATTGCAGCGTCCGCCTCCGCTTATTTTTACTTTCGCTAGTAGCTTAGTGCTTTTTTCAAGCAATATAACCCGAAGACCCGGCCGCATCTGCGCCGCATTGATGGCACAAAAAAAGCCTGCTGCACCTCCGCCAATTACGATTAAAGTTCGTTGCTGCATATTCGACTCTAGTAGCCCAACGCCTGATAAATAAAAGTTTGCGCTTTGGACCGGACGCTCAGGCGATTGATAAGACTGTTTTCGGCACTGGGATAAACCCGGTTGGAAAGAAACACAAAAGTGATACCGGTTTCAGGATCGGCCCAGGCACAGGTGCCGGTAAAACCCTGATGACCAAAGGCCGTTTTGCTGCAACGGACCGAGGCCGGACCACCGTCGCCGGAAGCTTTATCCGGCTTATCAAAACCAAAAGCCCTGCGGCTTATATTGCTGCGGTACCCGGTAAACAACTGAACAGTTTCTTTCTTAAAAAACACATGATCGCGGTACTGGCCGCCGTTTAGCAACATTTGCAGAATAATACCCACATCACGGGCATTGGAAAAAATGCCGGCATGACCCGCTACGCCACCCGACATGGCGGTACCCGGATCATGTACATAACCTTTAACCAGCTGGAACCGGAAATAATCGTCATTTTCTGTGGGCACACAGTAAGGCTCCCATCCCTTTTTCCAGGGATTATACATGGTAAATTTCAGCCCTAACGGCTTATAGAAATGTTCGTTCACATATTGTTCAAGCCCCATTCCGGCAACGCTTTCAACAATGCGCTCCAGAAAATAAAAGTCCAGATCACTATATACATACCTGCCGCGGTTCTCGAGCGGACTATTCAATATTTCCTGCCAGATGGTATCCAGATAGCTGGCTCGCAGGTAAAAATTAGGCGCTACCGGCAAGGCAAATATTTTGTCGGTATATGTGCGGTATAAATCCGTCCGTGGAGCGCCGGTTTCTTTGTTAATCGTATTCTTGTAAAAAGGGATAAAAGCTTTCAGCCCTGCCTGATGAAGCAGTAAATCTTTGACCGTCAGACTGGCTTTATCGGTGCCTTCGGTAAAAGGCAGGTATTTGCGCAGGTAAGCATCCAGACTAATTTTGCCCTCTTCGTACAACTTCATGACCGCAAGTGTGGTAGCAGCCACTTTCGTTACGGATGCTATGTCGTATAGTGTTGAATCGGTCACCGGTACACTCCGGTCATAAGTAAAATGTCCGAAATTTTTCCAGTAAATGATTTCACCATCTTTTGCTGCAAAAATCTGACAACCCGGAAATACACGTTGTGCTATACAACTATTAATAAAGGCGTCGAGTGATTGCAGAAATTCAGGATGCTGAACAGTTTGCGAAAGTTCTTTGCGGCTGCCGTACAAATTATTTACGCGATCGAAATCGCCCACTCCGCTTACAGCGGCAACTGTGCTTGGCATTCTGGAACGTGCCCGGCTTTGCGCAGCTTTTTTCTTTGCAGCCGGCTTTTTGGATGATTTGACTACTCTGCCCGAACTCGTTTTTTTCCTCTTCTGGGCATGCAGATCGGAGGATGCAAATAATAAACAAGAAGCTATGAGGCAAAAGAGTATCCGGCGCATTCGTTCAAAAATAAATCCAGGTTTATAATCACAAGGTAGTTGTCCGCAAATCTGCTCTACATACCACAAATAAATGCGGGCATTTGTTTACAGCCTGGAGCAAATGCGGCTTACAACAGCGTCAAAGAAAGTTCATTTTTTGCTTACCGGCAAACTTTTACAGGAAGCACGCCTGTAGGTTGCAATGTACCGGTTAGCGCATCAAAAGCGGCCTCCTGGGTAAATTCATCATCTTCGTAGGTTACCAATAAGCTTCCTGCCTTACACATCTGTTTCTGCACATAGGGATTACCCATCAATACAACCATTACATTCTTTTTACCGGCCAACTGCTGCAGGAGCGAAGCCTGAGCAGGTTCCAGCCCGTAAACCCCGCTTTTCCCGGGGTACATATTCAGGTTATGGACGCCTACTATTACGATATCATGCTTTGCAACCTGATCCACGATCTGCTTAACTGCGGCCGCCTGGGTCTTTTTAGATACTGTAATTGTTTGCATGAATGCATATTTCTTTTTCAACAGGGTCGGCAATTTGAGGTCGCTGCCTCCGTTCACATTTATATAAGTTATTTTGCCTTTTCCTGCATTCAAGCGGGCAACAATGCCATTATGATCTTTTACTTTGGTAATGGCAGCCCGCGCTACAAGATTACGAATAGTAGCAACCTGCTTATTAAGATCCTCGGTAGCATTATTTTCTTTAACTGATCGATATTGCCAGAGGCCTGCATCGTATTTGGCAGCAAGAATTCTTTTTACTTTCTGCTCAAGATCAGTTTCCGAAGCTTTGCCGGTTTTAATAGCCCATTGAATTTTCTGGATAGCGAGGGGAACATTCTGCGAAAACAATAACACATCGTTGCCTGCCAGAAATGCCCGCAAATCAGCTTCACCTTCGGGATAAAATTTAGTAACGCCTTTCATATCCAGGGCATCGGTAAAGATGAGTCCATTGAAACCCATTTCCTTCCGCAACAATCCGGTTACTACGGGTGCCGAAAGCGTAGTGGGCAAATTGCGGGTATTATCGAGCGAAGGAACACTAAGGTGTGCAATCATCATACTTTGAACACCGGCATCGATCATTCTTTTGAAAGGATACAATTCGAGCTGCTGCAATTCAGATTTCGATTTATTGATGATGGGCAAATCTTTATGCGAATCTACACTGACATCACCATGACCGGGAAAATGCTTGGCACAAGCCATTATCCCGTTGTCCTGCAAACCCTTCATATAAGCAATGCCCAAGTCAGATACCAGTTCCTTATCGTCGCCGAAGGCGCGAAAATTGATTACTGGATTTTGCGGATTATTATTTACATCAACAACGGGAGCAAAATTGACATGCACACCCAGGCGGCGACATTGATCGGCAATTGCAGCAGCCATAGTGCGCATGATAGCTGTATCGCGGGTGGCACCGATACTCATTTGCCTCGGAAAATTACGTACGCCGGTAAGGCGCATGCCCAATCCCCATTCGGCATCCATACCTATCAGTAATTTCACCTTACTCATTTGCTGATATTGGTTGGTGAGCCTGGCCTGGGCTTCGGCTGTGCCCTGCATAAATATCACGCCGCCAATTTGCCTGGCTCTTAGCAAACGCTCAATTTGCTCCTGATTGGCATTGGGACCACCACTGTAGGCAGCTACCATAAATAACTGACCTATGCGTTCCGTTTCTGATAATGTAGCATATACACTATCGATCCAGCGCCGTTTAAAAGGCTGCGATTGTGCCAGCAAAGGAAGCAGTATTAACAGAGGCAGAATAAAACGTTGTAAGAGTTTGCTCATAGAAATAATTAAATAAGGGTGGCTAATAGGCTTGTTTAGTATAACCTGTTCGTTGCAAAGGTAATATCTCAAATGGCATCCCATATGCTTCCGGCACATAAAACATACAAAAACAAGTTAATATTTTTTGTTTCCCCTTCATTTCTGGCTCAACAAAAGTGCTTTATCTGCCCGCCTTGAAAAGGCAGATGGGAAGGCAGCGATTTAAATGGGCAACAAAAAGAAAGAGCCCCAATCGAGGCTCTTCTATCCGTTCTTTTACTGTCAGAGGTATTGTTCTCTTTCGAGAAAATGCTGCAGATAGTCGGCAATACCTTCTTCCAAAGTATAAAATTGATGGGGATAACCGGCGGCTAAAAGTTTGGTCATATCAGCCTCGGTAAAATATTGATAATTGTTTCGTATGTCTTCGGGCGTGTCGATATACTCAATTTTGCCCGTCGAACGCAGTTGTGCAAATAATGCGTTAGCCAGATCATTAAAGGTACGAGCTTTTCCTGATCCCAGGTTGTAGATACCACTGGCGGGCTTATGCTCCATCAACCATACACAAACCTTTAGTACGTCCTTCACATAGATAAAATCGCGCTGCTGTTCTCCGTCCTTGTAATCGGGGTGATGTGAACGGAATAGCCGGATGTAGCCGCGCTCCTTCAATTGCTGGTAAGCATGAAAAACTACCGAGGCCATCCGCCCTTTATGATATTCGTTGGGCCCGTATACATTGAAAAACTTTAGTCCCGCCCAGAAAGGAGGTTGCCGTTTCTGTTCAAGCGCCCAAATGTCGAAATCGTTTTTGGAAACCCCATAAGGGTTCAAAGCTTTTAAAGATGGGATTTTGCGCTCATCGTCGCGGTAGCCCAAATCGCCCCGGCCATAAGTGGCTGCCGACGAGGCATATACCAGTGGAAGTTCATTGGCCGTGCAATATTCCCAAAGATTTTTGGAGTACTCCAGATTCAGCCTGCGGAATATTTCGTAGTCGGGTTCGGTGGTATCGGTACGTGCACCCAGATGAAATACGTATTTGATAAGTCCCTGATGGCTGCGGCACCATTCCAGAAACTGGTCCCTGTGAACTTTATACAGGTATTTTTTTCCTTTGAGGTTGTACACTTTCCGCTGATCCGAAAAATCGTCAACGAGCACGAGCTGTTCATAGCCCAATTCGTTCAGATGGGCCGTGAGACAGCTGCCTATAAAGCCGGCGGCTCCGGTTATAGCTATTACTTCATGCTTTTGCATATTTGCGGAATGATTAGTGATGCGCTTCTTCCGCCGGAGCAGATTCGTGTCCTTCGGCAGGAGCGGCATCATGTGCAGCATCGCTGTGACCCGCATCTTGAGCTGCAGGTGCATGGCCATGAGCATCGGCAGCACCATGTGCATCGTGCGCACCGTGTCCACCGTGTCCACCGTGTTGAGCGGCAGGCGCATCGTGGCCGCCATGACCACCACCGTGACCTTCGTCTTCACCCATTACCCTTACGAAATTAATGGCACCGATAAGCAGGCCCACAAAGATTAAAACGGCCCACATTGCGGCGGAACTTGAAATATTTGGCTTGTCTGATTGTACTGCGTGCGACATAGTAAGCTATAATTTGAAAATGAGGTAGCAAAAGTAATTTTTTTTGCGAAATAAGCTGAATAGTACCACTATTTCATTCGCAATCTTCCTGCTTACCGGATCTGACGACGGAAAAGTAAAATGGCCACCACCGAAAACAGGGCGTTGGGAATCCAGGCAGCTATCAGCGGACTGAGTCCTGCATTGGTCGAAAAGGTTTGCGAGAATTGCAGCAACAGCATATACAGTGCACTTAAAATAATACCAAGGGCCAGGTGCAGACCGCTGCCGCCACGCACTTTGCGGGATGCGATACAAGCGCCGATGATGGTGAGTATGAAGCCGGCAAAAGGTTGGGCGCTACGCCGGTGCAGTTCTATGAGAAAGTAATTTACGCTTTCTCTTCCCCGTTGTTTTTCGCGTTCGGTATATCGTATCAGCTCAGGCGTAGTCATGGTTTCCTTTACCCTGTTATCATCATCCAGATCGGCCGGCGTAAAGGGAAAAGGCATTTTCAACTCCTGAAAAGTCTGCAACGATTCTTTCAGGCCATCATTTTTGCGTACAATAGCATTGACCAGCCGCCATTCCTTTTTCAAACTATCGTAATATGCCCTGTCTGCCATAATTTTCTCTTTCAGCAGGGTTCCTTCTACCCTTTCTACCGAAAGCTTCCGCCCGAATCCATCAAAATAATTGTAACCTTCGATATACACATAGGTATGCGGGTTGAGGCGCAAATGCACATTGTTGTCGGTCGATACTTTCTTAGGCCATATATAGTTGATATGGAATTCGGTAATGTTTTTATTAGCATTAGGAACCACCCAGTGATTAGCCACCAGGGATACAATTCCCAGTAATATACTTCCCGCTACATAAGGCCGCATTAACCGTTGAAACGATACCCCACCCGATAACATGGCAATAATTTCGGTACGGTACGCCATTTTCGAGGTAAAAAAAATGGTGGCTATGAAAATAAACAGCGGGAACAACAGCGCTGTTATATGGGGCACAAAATTGACAAAGTAAAAAGCAATTTCCCCTGTAGGAACTTTACGCTCTACAAAATAGTCAACCTTTTGCGAATAGTCGATGACGCAGGCAATTACGGCCAATATAATAATGGCGAAGAAGAAGGTTGATAAAAACTTCTTCAGGATAAAAAGGTCGAGTATCTTAAAGTATCTTCTCAAAAAAGCCTTACTTGTTGTCGTATTGATATATATAACCTGCACCCATATAGCCCGGTATTACAGTCGCTGTTTAACTATCGACAGCTGCGAGCGTTTCCATGAAGCAAAATCTCCGTCGATAATATGCTGCCGGGCCTCCCGCACCAGATGCAGATAAAAACTGAGGTTCTGCAGACTTGCGAGCTGCAGGCCCAGCAGTTCACCTGCGGCAAACAAATGCCGCAGATACGCCCTGGTATATACAGAACTGGTACTATTGATTAATCCCGGATCGATAGGCGTAAAATCATTAGCCCATTTTTTGTTCTTGATATTTATAACACCTTCCGTAGTAAATAACATTCCGTTGCGCCCATTTCGGGTAGGCATAACGCAGTCGAACATATCAATACCCAGCCCGATGCATTCCAGAATATTCCATGGAGTTCCCACACCCATCAGATAGCGGGGTTTCTGTTTAGGTAAAATTCCACATACCAGTTCGCACATCTCATACATATCCTGTTCGGGCTCTCCAACTGACAAACCCCCAATGGCATTTCCCTCGGCTTCCATGCCTGCTGCAAATTCAGCCGATATCCTACGCAAATCGGGGTACACACTGCCCTGTACAATGGGAAAAAGGCTTTGGTGATAATCATATAGCGGCTCGGTTTCATTAAACCTTTGGAAACAGCGGGCCAGCCACCGATGTGTCAGTTCCATCGACTGCCGGGCGTATGTATAATCGCATGGATAAGGCGTACATTCGTCGAAGGCCATAACGATATCCGCTCCGATTTTCCGCTGAATATCCATCACGTTTTCCGGTGTAAACAGATGCCTCGAACCATCGATATGTGATTGAAAAACGGCTCCTTCTTCCTTCAGTTTCCTGTTGGACGAAAGCGAAAACACCTGATAACCGCCACTATCGGTCAGTATTGGGCGATTCCAGCCCATGAAACGGTGCAAACCGCCCGCCTCTTCCAGAATTTCGGTGCCGGGACGCAGGTACAAATGATAGGTATTTCCCAGTATAATCTGAGCCTTAATTTGATCGGTAAGCTGTTCCTGCAGCACCCCTTTTACAGATCCAACCGTTCCAACCGGCATAAATATAGGCGTTTCAATACTGCCATGATCTGTATGCAGCAGTCCGGCACGGGCCCCCGTTTCCGGGTCTGTAGCTAGTAATTCGAATTCCATGAAGCTGCGAAATTAAGCATTCAGCGTCGTATCTAACCATCAGCACCCCAAGCCTTTCTCCGAATCATATTGAATAACACAGGAATAGGCAATCCTGGATTTGGCCTGCGGGGCATCCAGGCTTTCCCGGCGTAAAATAATTAATAACTTATCTTTGCCCCATTCGAAAAAAGGCGGAAGGTTTTACTTCCTTGAAAAGAAAGAACGATTAATGAAGGATCAGTTTCACAAAATAAAAATCAGGGATTGGACAGAACCGCAGGCACACTCGAGCTGGCAGATATTTAAAATAATGGCTGAATTTGTGGACGGCTTTGAAAATCTGTCCCGGATAGGTCCATGTATTTCGATTTTTGGATCGGCACGAACACAACCCGGAAGTCATTATTATGAACTGACCGTAGAACTGGCTTCCAAACTTGCTAAAGAGGGATTCGGAATAATCAGCGGTGGCGGACCGGGTATTATGGAAGCTGCCAATAAAGGCGCAAACCTGGCAGGAGGACGTTCCGTAGGCTTAAATATCGATTTACCATTCGAACAGCACTTCAATGCGTATATTGACACGGATAAAAACCTGAATTTTGATTACTTCTTTGTTCGCAAGGTGATGTTCACGAAATACGCACAGGGTTTTGTGATGATGCCCGGCGGCTGGGGAACCATGGATGAATTTTTTGAAGTAGCTACGCTCATTCAAACACGAAAGTTTACACAAACGCCCCTGGTGTGCATGGGTTCAAAATATTGGTGCGGGTTGTTTGACTGGATGCGCACGGTGATGCTGGAGCAGGAATCCAACATCAGTCCCGGCGATCTGGATTTGGTTAAAATATTTGACACTCCTGATGAAGTTGTAAACTATATTCTGGAGTTTTATACGCACAATAAGCTGAAACCCAATTTCTGATTATGCAACATATCATTACTCCTGATCCGATCAATTACTATGCAGAACAGTACACCAGCCCTGAAGACGCCGTACTTTCTGCCCTCAACAAAGAAACACATGCGCATGTAAGAGGAGCCCAGATGATATCGGGTCATTTGCAGGGAATGGTATTACAAATGCTCAGTCAGATGATTGCTCCAAAACTGATAGTAGAGCTGGGCACCTATACCGGATACTCGGCCATTCCACTGGCCCGCGGACTACACCCGGGAGGACAGTTACATACAATCGATATCGACGGCAGTTTGCAGGATATGCGCAACAATTATTGGCAGCAGGCAGGAGTAACCGATCGTATTGTTCAGCATATTGGCGAAGCCGCCACGGTATTGCCGGGCATCGAAGGCAATATCGACCTCGCATTTATTGATGCCGATAAAAAAAATTACTGTCTTTATTTTGATATGATACTCGAACGCATGCAGTCCGGAGGCTGGATCATTGCCGATAACGTATTATTTCACGGGGAAGTGATTTTACCCTTCGAGCAGCAAAGTAAAAGTGCCCTGCACATTCATGAATTCAACAAAAAAGTAGCAGCCGATGATCGCGTTGAACAGGTTATTATGCCCTTACGCGACGGACTGATGCTCATCAGAAAAAAATAAGAGAGCTAACCCCCCCGGGTTGTTCTCTATAATTATACGCTCACTAAAAGGCTGCAATAGCCACGCTTACAAACTATGAAACGGAAATACTTTCTGTCGCTGTTGATAACAGTACAATCTATTACCGGTTTTGCACAACTTTCCTACAATGAACAGGTGCAGAAATACATAGAACAATTCAAAGACCTGGCCATTGAAGAACAAAAACGTACCGGCGTGCCGGCGGCTATCAAACTGGCTCAGGGAATTTTTGAAACTGCTGCCGGAAGCAGCGAACTGTGTGCCAATGCCAGCAATCACTTTGGAATAAAATGTAAAACTACCTGGACCGGAGAAACGTACACCTACACTGACGATGCAAAGGACGAGTGTTTCCGTAAGTACAGTTCAGCTGTAAAATCCTACCAGGATCATTCCGATTTTCTGAAAACCAACCGGCGCTATGCCAGTCTGTTCCAGATTTCCCCAACAGACTATGCCGCCTGGGCCTACGGTTTAAAACGTTGTGGTTACGCCACTAATCCGCAATACGCAAAAAAGCTTATTAAGACGATCGAGGATTTTAAGCTGCAGGAATACACTTATGCTGCGCTGGAAAACTCCGAACCGGGAGATGTGCTGTTGGCGTCGGCAGCCACCGTGCCTGCAAATACCCTGCGAAAAACAAATCAAAGGCTGCCCGGAGAGCATATACCTGTAGAAGATGAACAGCCCGCAATCCAGAATGCCCCCAGGCAGGCGGAAGTAAAGGAAGAAATGACTACTGAAATAACGGTAGCAAAAGCCCCTCGCCAACAATCAGCAGAAAGTGGTGTGAAAGATTATTATCAGCCGGCAACCAAAAACGGGAGAAAAGGCTTTTATGCCAAAAAGGGCGATATGCTGCTGGAGTATGCCATCAAACATAAAATACGTTACGCAAAATTGCTGGAGCTAAACGACTTACCGGACACACCATTGGAAGCCGACATGTTTATCTATCTGGAACGTAAGGCCAAAACGGGGAGTAAGGCCTTCCACGTAGTAAGTGCCGGAGAAACAATGCTGCAAATCAGCCAGCAGGAGTGCATTCAGCTTGAACAGTTACTGGCGCTCAACAAACTTAATGCTGATGAAGCACCGGTAGCGGGTTCAAAGTTATACTTACAAACCCCCGCCCCTGCCAAGCCTGCAGTATATGGCGCGCCCTCCCAAGTAAAAGAAACCGCGACGTCTGCAACCACCGCGGCCACCGGCAATGCGCAGGCCGCGCCAGGCAGACAAACCTATGTCGCTACAGAAAAACAAACTGCCGTTCAGGAAAGAGTAATTGATGTTCAGGAAGAAGAAGAAGAAGAAGGCGAGGCGATGGAATCCGTAGTTACTACTCCCGCAAAAACGAGTACTATTAATATAGCCAATGAAGTGGCGGTTGAAGAAACCATTGCAGCAGAGCGTAAGCTGCGCGCTACACAGGAACTGCAAAGCCCATCTGCACCGCAAACGGCAAATACGCAAAATCAAAAAGATCTTTCGCCCCTCGACAGGCTGAAAGCCCATATGGACAAAACCGTGTACGCATCGGACAACAGCTTCAAACCAAAATCCAGCGGTAATTATGGCGATCGTTCAGAGAAGAACATTGAAGTAGCCGAAGCCCCGGTTAAGGTTGAAAGGCAAAGCCAGTTGAGCAACCGTACTACAGCACGCGAAGCAGCTCCTAAAGCAGGCAGCAAGAACAAACAGCACGTAGTTCGCCGTGGTGAAACCCTGTTTGGGATAGCGGAAAAATATGGGTTAACCGTCGCGCAACTTCAAAAACTCAACAAACTGGGTACCAGTAAGAAAATAGTTCCTGGAATGAAGCTAAAGGTAGCCCAATAATACATTGCATTTTTAATTAACACCATCAAGCCTTCCCTCAAAGGAAGGCTTGATTCATTATACCATTGTCGGGAATTGCGTAAATTTGCGCATTAAATTGGGCTGCGCCCAATCAGGGCGCTCCGGTATTCAGCCCGCTTAGAATTATCAGACATTGAAAGCAGTCGTTTATTACATCAGTCTTCCATTTGTGTACCTCTTGTCGGTACTGCCTTTTCCGCTGCTTTACGGTCTGTCGGGTATACTTTTTTTTGTTGTCTACCGTTTGGCAGGATACCGCAAACAACTCGTACTGGAAAATCTGCGCAACTCCTTTCCGGAAAAGACCGAGGAAGAACGCCGGGTAATTTGCCGAAAATTTTACCGGCATCTGTGCGATTTATTCCTGGAAGTATTTAAGACGCTTACGATAAGCCCCGCCAATATGAGAAAGCATTGCTATTTTCACCCGGAAGCCAAGCAACTGCTCAACAAATTAGCAGATGAAGGCAAAAGTGTAATTCTGGTAATGGGGCATCAGGGAAACTGGGAATGGGCCGGCAATACCTTCAGCATGGATATTCGCTCCCAATTATATGTTATTTATCATCCGCTGACCAATCCCTACCTTAACGGGCTGATGTATAAAATGCGTACGCGGTTCAAGACGCGTTTGATTGCGATGAAGGATACCTATAAAGAAATGGCCTCGAGGAAGGCCGAATTGAGCACCACGGCGTTCATAGCCGACCAAACACCCAGCTCTACCAACGCATACTGGACTACTTTTCTCCATCAGGATACACCCGTTTTCTGGGGAACGGAGCGCATAGCCAAAAAACTCAACTATCCGGTGGTTTATGCATTTGTAAAAAAAGTGGCCCGTGGAAAGTATGAAATACATGCAGAACTGTTACACGCGCATCCGGCCGATACCGCTGAAGGGGCCATAAGTGAACTGCATACCCGCCGCCTGGAACAGGACATCAGGCAGCAACCCGAAACCTGGCTTTGGTCGCACCGCCGCTGGAAACGTAAACGTGAACCAGCCGCATAAACAACCAGTCCAACGCATTCTGAAAGGAATACGTCATCTTTGCAAATATTTTATTAAGTACATGCCAACAGTATCAGCACAACCATTAGAGAAAGGACATTTGCGCAGCGGTAAGGAACTAATACTGGCTACCAAAGCTTTTGCTAAAGAAGATAGAAAGCGAAGCTGGGCTGCAATGCTTTCAACGCTTTTCCTCCTACTTGCATTAATGGGGACCGCCTTGTTTGCACCCTGGCTGTGGGTTAAGATTGCTGCCGGCATATTGCAGGGACTTGTGATTGTTCGGTTTTTTGTAATTTATCACGATTACCTGCATCATACGATTCTACAGAAATCGGCCTTTGCCAACGCCATCATGACTGCATTCGGCATATACATTCTCGCTCCCAAAAGTATCTGGAAACGGTCGCACGATTACCACCACAACCACAACTCCAAACTTTTTAGTGCCAGTATCGGTTCGTATCCGGTAGCTACACGCAAGAAGTTTGAAAGCATGTCGAAAGGCGAACGAAGAGTATATCTGGCGATCAGACATCCGCTCACGATCCTGATGGGCTATATTTCCATGTTCATGTACGGCATGTGTATCAATTCGCTGACAAGCAGCCCCCGCCGGCACCTTGATTCTTTACTGGCATTGATACTGCACGCTACCTTTATTACCCTGACCATAGTTTTCCTGGGTTGGGAATCCTGGCTCGCAGGCATTATGATACCCTTCTTTATTTCTACTGCACTCGGCGCCTACCTGTTCTATGCACAACATAATTTCCCGGGTGTAATTTTTCAGGCCAATGAAGACTGGGCTTATGAAACTGCCGCACTGAAGTCGTCGAGCTATATGAAAACAAATGCCTTCTGGTCATGGGTAACTGCCAACATAGGATACCATCATATACACCATCTCAACTCCCGTATACCTTTCTACCGGCTGCCTGAAGCAATGGAGCAATTGCCCGAACTGCAAAATGCAACCGTGACCACGCTTTCATTTAAAGATATTAAAGCCTGCCTGCAGTTGAAAATATGGGATCCAGAACTCAAAAAAATGACCGGCATACCGGCCTGATGCGCAGTACACAACGCCAAGGGAAAACCGTCTCCGGACTGCCGCTCTTCATATTGGCCCTGTTGCTAGGGTGTACTCAGCCCGCCTTTGGCCAACACACTTACGAAGACAGCCTTGCAGCATTCAGGCAGAATTACAAAGAGGATCTTTATAAGATCATAAAGAACGATACTGCGCACCTGAAGTTTTTTCCGGCTAACAGAAAAATGGTGGTAGAGGCTACCGTAAACCTTCTACAAAACGAAGAAGTTTTTCTGATGACCACCTCTTCAGGAAAGACAAAAGAGGCGAAAAAATATGCAGTATTAAGCTTTACCCTAAATGGCAAACGACAACGCCTGTGTGTGTACCAGCTTATGCAGTTAAAAGAAAAAAAGGAAACCGCGGAACACCTGTTTCTTCCATTTACGGATTATACCTGCAACAAAGAAAGCTACGGCGGCGGCAGGTACCTTGATCTGGAAATTTCAGATATACAGAATAACCGCGTAAGACTGGATTTCAACAAAGCCTACAATCCCTATTGCGCTTTTACATCCGGTTACAATTGCCCTATTCCGCCCCGTGAAAACGCACTTTCGACTTCGGTCAAAGCAGGCGAAGCATACCAAAAAGACAGATTTGAGCACTAAAAACAGTTACCATAAACATTATGAGCAATATACTTTTGAATAGATTCAGTACGCCTTTCGAAAGCGTGCCATTTCAGGATATTAAGCAGGAAGATTTTCAGCCGGCCATAGAGCAATTGATTGAAGCTACCAGACAGGAAGTAGAGCATATTGCTACTGCCACCGAAGCCCCGGATTTTATGAATACCATTGAAGCGCTCGAAGCCTGTGGCAAACAGCTCAACCGCGTAACAGAGGCATTTTTCAACCTCACTTCAGCCGAGACCAACGATTATCTGGAAAAGGTACAGGAAGCAGTTTCGCCGTTACTGGCAGCTTTCTCCAATGACATTACGCTCAATGAAGCATTGTTTAACCGCATCAAATCGGTATGGGAACAAACCGACAAGAGCAAATTATCCACCGAAGCCAGACGGTTGCTGGACAAAACATATAAACGGTTTACACGCAATGGCGCATTACTTTCAGCAGCAGATAAAGAAACACTCAGATCAATAGATCAGGAACTGGCAGCACTTAACGTCAAATTTGCGCAGAATGTACTGCAGGAGACCAATGCTTATGTATTGCACCTGCGCAACGAAGATGATCTGGCCGGCATTCCCGACTCAATTCAACAGCAGGCAAAGTCCGAAGCACAACGGCGCGGACTCGACGGCTGGGCTTTTACCCTCCAATATCCCAGCATGGTTCCTTTCCTGACATATGCATCAAACCGCGACCTGCGTAAAGAGTTGTATATGGCCAACGGCACCAAAGCGTTTAAAGACAACGAGCAAAACAATGAACCGGTAATACAGCGCATTACTGCATTGCGCCACCAGCGGGCCCGGTTGCTCGGATTTGCATCACACGCTGCCTTCGTATTGGAAGAGCGAATGGCAGGCAAGCCCGACACCGTATTATCGTTCCTGAACGACCTGCTTGTTAAGGCCCGGCCTTTTGCAGAAAAAGACATTGAATCCTTACGCCCCATCGCAATCGCCGAAGGCATTGAGGAAATGATGCCATACGACCATGCCTACCTGGCGGAGAAATTGCGCCAACAGAAATTTGATTATTCAGAAGAAAAGCTAAAACCTTATTTCCCCCTGCATCAGGTGCTTAACGCAGCTTTTGATGCGGCACAGAAATTATTTGGCCTGCAGTTTGCTGAGCGCAGTGACATTCAGAAATATCACGAAGAAGTTACCGTATATGAGGTACTGGATAGAAACAACAGCCATAAAGCACTGCTCTACACCGACTGGCATCCACGGGAAGGAAAACGTGCCGGTGCCTGGATGACCTCCTACAAAGGCCAGTATCAGGAAGGTGATAAAAACCACCGGCCGCATATATCCATTGTATGCAACTTTTCCAGACCTACCGCGGACCAACCGTCCCTGCTGACATTCAACGAAGTGACCACGCTGTTTCACGAATTTGGGCATGCGTTGCACGGCATGCTCGCAAACACGAAGTATGAAGAACTGAGCGGCACGAATGTATATTGGGATTTTGTAGAACTGCCCTCACAGTTTATGGAAAACTACTGCTACGAACCCGATTTCCTCAATAGTTTCGCGCGTCATTTTAAAACCGGCGAAATTTTACCAGCGTCCGAAATCAACAAAATTGTAGCTTCGGCCAACTTCATGGAAGGTTATCAAACCCTCAGGCAAATTTCATTCGGCCTGCTGGATATGGCCTATCATTCCAACCCGGAACAAGGCTTGTCGGTAGCTGCTTTTGAACAGACAGTGACTAAGCCAACACAACTGTACCCTGTAATAGAAGGTGTGGCCATGAGCCCATCGTTCTCGCATATATTTTCAGGAGGCTACGCAGCAGGTTATTACAGCTACAAATGGTCGGAAGTACTGGATGCCGATGCATTTGGCTATTTTAAAGAGACCGGCATTTTTAATACTTCGACGGCTGCCCGGTGGGAGACACTTTTAAGCAGGGGCGGTACCGAAGACCCGATGGAACTTTATATAGCATTCCGCGGCCGGAAACCCGACCCGGAAGCATTGCTGAAAAGAGCCGGATTAAATTAACTTATCCTTAAATGCTATAGAGGGCTGGTGTTCACACCGGCCCTTTTTTATTATAAGTCAGATAGTTAGATGCATATTTATGCATGCATACCTGCTCAATAGCTTAGAAATTATAAAATAATAATTTTAAAAAATACTACCAAATGCTTAGAATATGTCGAAGCAATTTTTATTTTTACATGAAGGTGTAGTTTCAAAAGTTGAAGAAAAATCAAGATAACTAATCTTCGGTATTTCCGCGTGATACACAACTATTTGGCGGGTTTATTACATTTTTGTTCGACTTTAAGATTCCCTCACCGTATTACTGAATGCATTTTTGCAGCGATGTGCGCAAACCCTTCACTACATAACCCTGCCACTTACACATCAAAACCGTAGTACAATTAAAATAAGTTAAATGGAGCAACAATTACACTCGAAGGTTCTTTTGGGATTGGTTCCCTTACTGCGCAAAAATACCTGGCGCTGTATTTTAATGCTGCTGGCGTCGGCACTGACTTTTTCCAATGCAGCATTTGCACAATGCAGCACTCCAACCGCCTTGCTGGCTAACAGTATCACCGCTAACTCGGCTTCTCTCAACTGGACCCAGGCAGGCACAGCCATTGGGTGGCAAATTAAATATGGAGCGCCGGGATTTAGTCCGGCTACCGCCGGCACTGCCGTATACACCACCAGCAAACCTTACACGCTCAATGGCCTGTTACCTACTACCGGATATGACTACTATGTTCGCGCGGTTTGTGCCGTTGGCGATACCAGCGCATGGTCGGTAGTTAAGAATTTCACGACGCTCTGTCTGGCACCTGCTATTCTGTCCAAAAAAGACAGTAACCGTTGCGGACCCGGTGAGGTACAACTTAATGCAACTGCCGATCAGGGTGCCAGCATCAGATGGTATTCTGCTGCTACAGGCGGTACCCTGCTCGGTACGGGTTCAACTTTTACCACACCTGTAATTAATACCACTACTAACTACTATGTGGCTGCAGCCAGTGGCAGTGGCGGACAAACCAACCATAGTATTGCTACCCTGACCGGTGGTGGAAATGGTTGTGGTGGAGGCGTAATGTTCGACATCACGCCTACGGTCGACATTACAGTTGATAGCTTTTTGAACCTTTCGGGACAAACTCAAACAACTACGGTTACTGTTTATTATAAAACTGGTACCCATGTGGGATTTGAACTGAATGCCGCTGCCTGGACTACATTGGGAACCGCTACTATTTCTACGACTTCGGGTGTAATGGCACCTGTAAATGTAGGAGCAGGTATTGCAATGACCGCAGGTAATACCTACGGTATTTTCATTGCTAATATGTATTCTTCCTATACCAATGGCACCGGACCTAACCAGGTTTTTACAAATGCAGACTTGACGCTGAACGCGGGAACGGGCCTTTGTGGTGTATGGACAAGCACCACTAATTTCCCAAGGGTATTTAACGGAACGGTTTACTATCATAAAGGATCGGCCTGCGAAAGCCCACGCCAACAGGTAACGGCCACAGTGTACCCGAACCCCGTGGTGAATATTGGAAACGATACTACGATATGTCCCGGCGTAAGCTATACTTTCAATGCCGGAAATCCCGGAGCCACTTATGAATGGAATACCAATGCAACGACTCAGTCCATAACTACCAATGCTGCGGGCAACTATTCCGTATTGGTTACCGATACCAATGGCTGCACCGGTTCAGACGCGGTGTTGGTAACGGCTGGTATTGTTCCGGTTAATAACCTGGCACCGGTTACCAACCTTTGCGAAGGCGATATTGCCTCCCTGAACGCCGGCAACAGTGGCAGCGCCTTTTTGTGGTCGCCGGGCAACCAGGTGACACAGGTGGTGAATGTCAGCAATCCAGGCATCTATTCGGTGCAGATCAGAAGTATTCACGGCTGTGTTATTACCAGCACTACCGATTTGATAGTACGTCCGCTGCCTGTGCCCAATCTGATAGGCGATACCAGTATTTGCGACGGTGATCACATTGTGCTCGACGCAGGTAATCCCGGCTATACCTTCCAGTGGAGCAATGGTGCTACCACGCAGACCATTACCGCAGCAGATTCCGGAACCTATAGCGTAACTGTTACCACCCCTTATGATTGTGAAAACACCGAGGAAATGCATATTACCTATCTGCCCTCGCCCAGGGTGGAAGGATTCAACTTCATCCCCTACTTCCATGAAGAACTGGGTAAAGTGAAATTCGCTCCCATCAATCCTAGCCATGTACACAGTTATCGTTGGGACTTTGGCGACAATTCGGCCCCCAGCACCCTGCAAAATCCAATCCATACTTTCCCTCCCGGCTCGGGTGATTATTTAGTAACCCTTACCGTGTTTAACGATTGCGGCAGCTACGATATTTCCCTGCCTATACACGTTGATATCGCCACCGGACTGATAACTGCAGGCCGTGAAACTGCACATATCGTATTATATCCTAATCCTGCGAAAAGCACCCTGCATATCGAACTGAACAGTGCTGATATACATATGAAGGAAGTATCGGTAGTCAATATCCTTGGTGCACAGGTGTACCAGAGCAAGCTTCAGGATGCGCAGCAACACGACATTCATCTCGACGGTCTGGCTTCGGGCATATATTCTGTCAGGATTCAAACCGACAAAGGCTATATCATGCGGAAGTTTGAAGTGGTAAAATAGAGCTTCACAGGAACCTGAATAAGAATGGGGCGGTTGCACAAATGCAACCGCCCCTTTGTTTTCTATCTGAAGGATATATTAAGAACCAATTCTCTCCAATCGAAGCCTGGAATGTTCAGACCTGATTTATCTGCCATGCGGATTTCGCAGCAAAATTGCTACACCAACTGAATGCTACATTTATGGCCACAGGCCCATACCCACCTTCAGCCCCACAGAAATGCCGGTATTGGAATACCTGTTATGGGACTCGAGCGGGTATTTTTCATTATTACCAAATAGATGGACTTGTGCACCTACACCACCACCATGCCGGCTCCAGGTAGCTTCCAATCCAAAAGTTACATTCCGTAGAAATAAGGCATTAATGTTGCCATTGACACCGAGGTAAGCATGTAATAAATATGTCATTTCCGAACCAATTGGCTGCTTATCTCCGAAATTGATGTATTCTGAGCTTACGGGTACGCCAAAATAAAATGAATCTACCCGGTTGTAGGAGAGCGTCCACTGTCCGGAACGATAATTGGTGTAACTTGTAAAATTTCTGGCCGAGATTCCGGCCTTCAGGTCCATATCCCAGTTAGAAAACTTTCGAATAGGACTCCGCCAACGATAGCCGGCCATTAGTTTGAGCCCCACATACGAAAGTTTAAACGCATAGCCAGTATCTACAGCCAAACCATTTAGCTCGGGAACGTCCATGTCAACATAGCCGATATTGTACTGAAACCGGACATTATGGTAAACAGCACCAAGGTGAGGGCCTATACTCAATAAAAATCCTGATCGGCTGGCACGTTGATAATCCAGACTCCAGTTGTAGCCAAAATTATTTTTGATTTTGATGGGCTGGAATCCATAAACGTTGTCGCCTTTAACACCAGTTTTATTAAGACAGTACTGAGCCAGATAACTGACCTGGATCGAGTGCTGAGCACGCCGGATAGGCTTAGTCTGCACCTGTGCATTTACTGCGGGAGCCGCTAGCAATAAGGCAATAAGGAGGGTATTTCTCATAGGTAATACTTTAAAGCAGCGGCCAGCAAATGCTGGCCGCTGGCTACACATTAATTGCAGGGCGACATGACAATTGTTTTTGTTGCCTGATTTACACTATTTTCGGAATACATATGATTAGACGTTACTTGACTCCAATGTGCTTCGGTGCCTGCTGTTCGGTGCACAGTTTGCTCGCTCGACCAACTGTTCCAACCTGACCCTTGGAGAACATCGAAATTTACACAACTCTGATTCTTTACTTCACAGTATAAATCCGTATACATGGGGCCATTAAAACTTTGCCATACACCAGATGATGTCTGACGAACAAATTTTGTCCGTGCTACAACACGAGTTTTTATCCCGGTTATACCGTTCACTTGCTCCGTTTCATTTGTAGTGCAAGAAATAGTCTCCAATCATTACGTCGTTATCTTCGTTAAGCACCGACTTTAGGTCTATACTTTCCAAAAAATGGCCATCGTGAACTTCTTTTATAGATGACCTGTTACAAATATAGAAATAACTTTTAAAAACAACTAATTCTAAAAATTATTTTCCCAACGTTTCCAACCAATTATGTAAAGCCTAATCTTCTAATAGACATAGCTGTTGAAGTGAACCTAAAAACAGGCTACGACAAATACCTAAGAGTCTGAATTCTCGTGCATTCTTAAAATGCAAAACAGCATTTTTCAATATAGTACGAGGATATTTTTTAGAAGCCAACAAATCCTGAAAAACAATGGGGCGGTTGCACAAATGCAACCGCCCCTTTGTTTTCTATCTGCTATACTATAAAATGAACCGGAGTCCCAATTGTACCATATAGCCATTGAACTCAAAGGTTCTTCCGTACCGCGAACCGCCGGCATAAAAATTATATACACCCGATGCCTCTACATCTATCTGAGGACTCAACTGATACCTTAAATTGGCTGCGGGTGCAATACGCATGTAATAATTGTTTTCGACCGGAAGAGCCCGCTCGCCTTCATAAGTTATGCCGTACTCATCTACCCAGGTGTACTTCTCCTTTATTGAATTGTCGGAAAGCCGAAAGGAGGCCAGTCCGGCATACAGATTAAAAGCTACACTTAAACGGTTCCATTGCTGCAGCCTGTATTCGTGAAAGAGGCTGATATCGAAATACGTAAGCCGGGCCTCCCCTATTTCGTAACCAAAGTCCCGCGTAATATTCCTGCCGGCCACGTTCAGGTTCAGTCCCAGAGCACCTTCGGATGCATAATTTCCGGCCATGCTAAATCCGGCCCCAAATGCAGGCTGATTCAAAAAAGGCATATGCAGTGCATACAGGCTCAGATTGAGCGGAGGATTTTTACTGACGGCTTCTTCTTCGCAAAGCTCCCGCGATGCTTCAGCGTATGGGTTATCGGCGGCAAAAGAATTGATACCTGCTGCAAAAAAAACGAAGGATAAAACAAAGGTTCTCATACATCAGATTTTGTAGAAAGCATTTTGACAACCGTATTAAAAAAAGTTTAATTAGCCTGCTCAAATTATGTTGCAATATGCAGAAGGCCATTGTGCGCCTTTTTCGACCCCGGTGAAACAGCAAAGCCGGCCATTGCGGGGCCGGCAGAAACTAAAGTTATATTTGCTTAACGCAATACCAGTTTATAGTCGTTTATCATGCGGCGCAGGTTAATGAGCGCATAGCGCATACGACCTAAAGCCGTATTAATACTAACGCCGGTTATTTCGGAAATCTCCTTAAAACTCATTTCACCATAAATCCGCATTACCACCACCTCCCGCTGCTCCTCGGGCAAACGGTCAATGATTTGCTGTACACTGTGCTCCGATTGGCGTCGTACTATACGCTCTTCCACATGCTCTTCTCTCAAGGGCAGCAGGGCAAAAAAATCGGTTCCGTCAGCAAAGGTTACTTTGACCTGCTGCTTTACCTTTCGGAAATGATCGATACAAAGATTATGCGCGATACGCAAGGCCCAGGGCAAAAACTTTCCCTGCTCCGCATACTTACCGGCACGGATATTGTTGACTATTTTTAGAAATGTATCCTGAAAAAGGTCCTCGGCTATATACTTATCCTTCACCATAATGTAGATCGAAGTATATACATTGGACTGATAACGGTGTATCAGCTCGGTAATTGCGGATTCACTGCCGTTACTGAAAAGGTGTACCAGATCCTGGTCGGAATATTGCCTTAGGCTGTTTGTCATAGACGTTGTTGTTCTACAAAATTTAAACAATAAACTGCGTTGCGCGCAGCTGCATCATGCCATTGAATTAAATAAAAATGTAGAGTACAGACCTATAAGCGTATATTTTTTGGAGCTAGCAAATGTAATATATTCCCTAAATGATGCGTTCAAAGGAAGGGAATAAAATTTTAAACTATCCTTTTGTTAATTAGTAGACGAAAGTCCTTGCAAGACCGTTGGGGGCCTGCAGAATTTTTTTTTATTTTTTTCGCAAGCCTCCCTATAACTTCGGAAAAGAAAAATTGGCAATAACCGGGTAATGGTCCGATAGCCCCACATAGGGGCTTTTATATCCTTCTATTTTCAGCCACTCACTATCGTACAGAATGTAATCAATACGAAGCGTTGGGAAAATATGCTGATAGGTACGGCCAAAGCCCTGCCCCTTGCCGATAAAGGCGTCCGATAATTTACCCCGCACTTTCTGGTACACATAAGAGGAAGGGACATCGTTAAAATCGCCGCATATTATGAGCGGATAATCCATGCGGCGCTTGAGTGAATCAATCTGATTAGCCAGAATTGCCCGGGTTGCAGAAGCATCACGCAACTTTTTGAGCAGGTATTTAGATTTGCTTTCGTCCTGGGCTTCCACCCCTTTTTGCCGCACTTCTTCAATATAATCCATTTCCTTACCTCCGAATCCGACCGAGGTAAGATGCACCACATTAATACTGAATATATGGCTGCTATCGATTACCACCTCCGTACTTAGCATATTATAGCCCGCCGATTTCAGCTCGTACACCTGGTCATTGCGCAAAGGGTATTTAGAAAAAATGGCATGGCCGGTTGCAATTACTTCGTCTTTCCGCGCATTACGGGTTATATATGTTTTAAACATGCCGTTTTCTTTGGAAAACTTGACAAAGGGATAACCAAGCTGTTGCAGGATCGCGGTATAGGGTTCCTGGCTGTTTTTTTCATCCCAGTAAAACTCCTGAAGACAAAGTATGTCCGGACTTTCTTCCTGAATAAGGTTGAGAATTTTTGCTCTGGAAGTCTTGTCTTTTGTCCATTCACCCAAATCGAAGAGGTGTACGTTCCAGGTCATGATTTTCAAGCCCTGCTCGTCGGTTGCCTTTATATTATTTTTACCTAAAAAATTGAAAGCAAACAGGGGTGTAACTATATCCCAGCAGGCAACAAAAGCAATAAGGGACAACAAGGACCTCAATTTGCGCCTCGAAAAAAGCCAGCTAATTAAAAATATGAGATTGGCCAGGGCCGCAAAGAAACAGGAAAAACTGACCAGACTCAAAATGGTCGGATTGCTGGCCGGATCGTAAATAGAAGCCCATTTACACAACAATAGCCATACTATAGCCAGCAAATTCAGGAGCAAATAAATACTACTGAAAAACTTAGCTGCAAAGGATGACTTTTTCAATGGGATTCCTCAAATAGTGAATAAAGGTACTGTTACTGCGGTTAAAATTCTTTACTGGCATTCATCAGCATCTCCTTCTCTTCTGCCGTTAAGGAATCATAACCTTTTTGATTTATTTTGTCAAGCAACATATCTATAGACTCTTCCTTGGATACTATATGACCTTCCTTATGTAAAGAACGGAATTTCTCGATACGCTTTTTCTGAAAACGGGCAGGGTCAAATTCTTTTGGTGTAAACCAACCCTGAACGGTATCGCCCACCTTATAGAACCACAGGCCAGGCCTGCGACCGGAACGCAATAATTTTATATAGGCAAAACTTACCAGTGCGGCTGCACTGCACACAACCAGCGAAGTGATATTACCTGAGGAAAAGCCGGCAATATTAAGGACCAGGAATATAGCTAATACTACCCACAGCGGAATGGAAAGGCGGTCACCTAAATAGAATCTGAAAGTAGGTGCCAGTGTAATAGAAGCTATTGCAAATCCCATAACAACCGGCAAGGCTCCCAATACCATACGGCTTCCGGGTATTGCGGGCCACAGGGCAGTTACCACTAAAAATATGCAACCGCCTATTATATAGTTTGCAATAAATAAGGGCAATATTTCCTTATATCCGATAAGCGACTGTATTACAGACCCGAAACAGTACATCCAAAGCATATTACTCAGCAAAGCCCAAAAACCACTGTGTGCCCAGGCATAGGTGAAGATAATCCAAGGGCGGTGTAAAAATTCCTGAAAAGGTTGCAGTGCTATATAAGGGCTGATGGCATTGTCGAACCGCACCTGCTGGTACACTCCATTAACCAGCAATTGCTGATTGGGCGCCAACACCAGTATAATGATATACATGGAATAAGCGAGGATAAATCCAATAGCCGAGGCCAGAATCAATTTTATCAGCGCGTTGTTGTTGTAGTTCGACAACATACCCATCTTCCTCCTCGTAAATTCCGTTTTCATATAACCGATTTCTGCAGCAAAATAAAAATAAATTGACAAAAATTCTGCCTCAAATGACCTCTTTAACGAATGCTTTGAGCAGATACTTCAACCGCTAACAATTAATAACGGTAGATGTTCTTACTTGATATTCCCCAGGTTCGCAATAACAAAAACGCGAACAGCATACCACCCAAATGTGCGAAATGCGCCACATTATCGGCTGGATTATTGCGGAAACCGGCAAAAAGTTCCAAAAGGGTGAATATGGCCACAAAATATTTGGCTTTTAGCGGAAACAGGAAATATACATAAATCATTAAATTGGGAAATAAATAGCCAAAAGCAAAGAGTAAACCATAAATAGCACCCGAAGCACCCAGCATAGGCGTGGCCAAAGGCATGGCAATGCCGTAACCCTGACTGAGGGTAGTATATACAGCTTCCATCTGGGCGGCTTCACTATACGAGCTCAGTAGCTGTAAGGCAGCGGCATTCTCCCAACTGAAAACCAACATGTGACAGACAGCAGCACCCAGTCCGCAAATCAGATAGAAAATAATAAAGCGCACCGAGCCGAGCGTGTTCTCGATAACGTTACCAAACATCCACAAGGCAAACATATTAAAAAACAAATGCATGAAATCTCCATGCATAAACATGTGCGTAATAATCTGCCAGGGCTCAAACAAAGGCGATTTCCAATGGAACAGTCCCAGGTAGTAATCGAGATTGATAATACCCGCCCGCTTGAGCACAAAGGTTGTAGCAAAAACGAGTACATTAATAATAAGCAGATTTTTAATTACCGGAGGAAGAATCTGGAAACCGCCCGGACGATATTCACTCATGAACAGTCTGTATTATCTGGGTTTTTCGTAAAGATTTCAAAATTAAGGAAAAGCAACCGACTATCTTAACTATGCTCAAATTGTCGTATTGTTGCCAATGATAACTGGCTGGCCGCTGTTTTGTTTAAGCGGGGCCCTTCAGCTTGTTTTTCCGGTGGATTTATGAAAGCACTCTTATTCAGCGCAGGGCTGGGTACCCGGCTCAAACCATTTACAGACCATCACCCCAAAGCCCTGGCCCGCATTGGCAATAGTACGCTGCTCGAGTGGAACATCCGCTGGCTGCAGCAGTTCGGGATTTTTGATGTAGTGGTTAATGTACATCATTTTGCCGACCAGATTATAGAACTGCTATCCAGGGAACAAGGCTTCGGCAGCCAGATCACGATTTCCGACGAGCGCGATGCGCTACTGGAAACCGGCGGCGGATTGAAAAAAGCGGCTCCATTTTTTGCCGGCCAGCAAGATTTATTGGTGTTGAACGTCGACATCCTGAGCAATACGGATATTTCGGAACTTATCCACGCACACCGCTCTCAGGGGGCTATAGCTACGCTGGCGGTCCAACAACGTACTTCTTCCCGCTATTTTCTGTTTGATAAGAACAATTGTCTTAAAGGTTGGGAAAATCCGCAAAAATCGGCTCTACGACTCGCCGAAGGCGCGGAGCGGCCAGAACTGAAGGCACGGGCTTTCAGCGGAATTCAGGTAATAGATCAGGCTTTGCTGCACAAAATTCCTTTTGAAGGAAAATTTTCTATCGTAGATGTTTATCTGGACCTTTGCGGCAAGGAAAAAATTATGGCCTGGGATCATACGGGCGACCAGCTACTGGATGTTGGTAAGCCCGAAAGCCTGGAACTGGCAACGAAATTATTCGGGGCCAGGTAATTCCCGGCAAAATCTGTGTACAATATGAATGAACGGCAACTTTTTCAGCAGCATCTGGCTCCTACATCTACCGAACCCCTTGCACTTCCAATCGTAAAGGCCAGTGGCAGCTCGCTCTGGGACGCTTCGAACAATCAATATATCGATCTTATTGGCGGTATCAGCGTATGCAATGTTGGTCATTGCCACCCGGCTGTGGTCAACGCGATCAAAAAACAGGCGGAGCAATACCTTCATATAATGGTGTACGGCGAGGTAATTCAAAGTCCACAGGTACAATACGCCACCTTGCTGGCCGACAACCTGCCCGAAAGCCTGAACTGTGTTTACTTTACGAATTCCGGTGCAGAAGCGGTGGAAGGTGCCATGAAACTGGCAAAAAGGGTAACCGGCAGAAGTCAGATTATTGCCTGTAATAAGAGTTATCACGGCTCGACCCAGGGAGCGCTCAGCATTTTGGGCGACGAGTACTGGCGCAGTGCATACCGGCCACTGCTGCCTATGATAACGCATATAGATTATAATAAGGAAGAATCGTTGAATTTTATTACCGCCGACACGGCCTGCATCGTACTGGAGGCCGTGCAGGCCGAAGCGGGCGTACATGCAGCCCGTCCTGAGTGGCTGGCCGCCGTTCGTCAACGTTGCACCGAGACTGGTACCCTGCTCATACTGGATGAAATACAAACGGGTTTTGGGCGTACCGGTACCTTATGGGCTTTTGAACAATATGGCATTATACCCGATGTATTACTGCTGGGAAAGGCCCTGGGAGGTGGTATGCCTTTGGGAGCTTTTATCAGTTCATCAGAAAACATGAAAAAACTTGCCGCCAATCCGGTACTGGGTCATATAACAACGTTTGGAGGCCATCCGGTAAGCTGTGCTGCGGGGAAAGCTGCCTTGGAAGCTCTGCTCTCGGAAAACATGGTAGCGACTGTCGCTCAAAAACAAGATTTGTTTATAAGCGAGCTTCAGCATCCCCTGATTCAGCATATCAGGGCCAAAGGCCTGTTAATCGCAGTTGAATTTTCAAGTCCGGAACTGGTACAAAAACTCATTCAGATTTGCCTGAATAGCACGGGCAAGCGTGTATTTTCCGATTGGTTTCTATTTGCCCCCCAGGCGCTACGAATAGCACCTCCTTTGACTATTTCAAATCAGGAAATAAAAGAAGCCTGCAGTATACTCAAAAACGCTCTTCATCAAATAGCATCGGAAGCATAAAGAATAACAAACTCTTTAAATTAATTTAGTACCGGGTACTAAACGAAGTTCCTTCGTAAAGGTCTATAACGTACAATTTTTATTTACGCTAAAAATCTGATCTTATGAAGACTTTGGGAAAGCGGGCGGCGGGAACAATGCTCCTGATGCTAACAATAATAACACTCACACTTGGAATTTCACATCAAAAAGCTGTAGCCCAACCCGGCTATGACGACGGAATTTCCTACCAGGTATTCTACGACGAACTGGCACCTTACGGGCAATGGTTTCACGATCCTCAATACGGCTACGTTTGGTCACCCAATACGGGACGAGACTTCCGACCTTATTATACTAATGGCTACTGGGCCATGACCGAGTATGGCAACACATGGGTTTCAAATTACCCCTGGGGATGGGCTCCGTTCCACTATGGCCGCTGGACATTTAGCAACTACTATGGCTGGATCTGGATTCCCGGCAATGAATGGGGACCCGCCTGGGTAAGCTGGCGTCAGGGCGGCGGCTATTACGGCTGGGCACCACTCGGACCTGGTATCAATATCAATATTTCGTTTGGCCCCCGTTATATGCAACCTCATGACTGGTGGACGTTTATTCCTTTCGGAAATATTTATTCACGTTCCTTCCATCGCTACTATTCTCCCAGGAGAACCGTAAATATTATTAACAATACCACCATTATTAATAATACCTATGTAGACAACCGGACCCGCAACACTTATATTACCGGTCCGCGCCGAACCGAAGTAGAAAAAGCAACCCGGCAAAAGGTTACCGTATATAATATTGATAGTCGCAGCAGAGCCGGAGCTTCTAGTGTTTCTGGACAGAACCTGACCATTTACAGGCCTCGTGTAACGGAAAGCAGGAACAGAACCGAAGTGGCACCACGGCAGGTGCAAAGACTGGAAACGTCAGTAATAAGCAATAACGGACAGTCAGCAGCAACCGGAGCGCGAAACGCTGCCTCAAACAGAAATAATGCAGTCGGAGCGCAGGAAAGACAAACCGCTCAGCCGGCCAACAGGCAGGCGAGCGATGGGCTGCGACAAAACGCAGACCGAAACAACAATGTGACTGTCGAAAGAGCGCAGCAAGCCGAGGCAAACCGGCGCGAAGCGGCGGTGCAACAACAGCGCCAGAACGCTCAACTGCAGCAGCGGCAGGCCGAAGAGCAACGTGCACAGCAAAATGCCCGGCAACAACAACAGCAGGCAGAAATGCGTCAGCGCCAGGAACAGCAACAACGGGCTGCACAACAACGGCAGGTACAGCAACAGGCCGAAGTGCAACGCCGACAGGAGCAACAACAACGAAGCATGCAACGGGAACAAATTCAGCGCAGGCAAAATGTTCAGCAACCCAATATTCAGCAACGGGAAGCCCGTCCCCAACAGCGAATAGAACGGGCACAACCCCAAGCTCAACCACAGCGTTCTAACGTAGAGCGCTCGTCCGGAAATGCAGAACGGGCAGGCCGCACACGCTAGTTATGAGATTATAATATATGTGATTGATTGAGAAAGCGCCATTAAATGACGCTTTCTTTTTTGTGTAAAAAAAAAATAAAGAAATTTAGACAATGGCTTTGCTTTTCAAAAAGATTATTCTATCATTGTAACTCATTTTGTACTATTTAATATTATTACTGCAGTAGCAAAAAACCACTGCATTTGTTTTTTACAGCAAAACACACTGTTTTTTTATTATGAAAAGAACACTATTAGGCTTGAGTATGTTGTGTGTCGGAACAGCGACCATCTTTCCGGCCTGTTCGTCTAAAACCAAGGGTGTTTCGGATAAGACCGGATGGAACTACAACGACCCGAGATTAGGAGGATTTGACGTAACAAATTACCCTGGTCAACAAACCGGTCCTGGTTTAGTTCCTATCGAAGGTGGGCGTTTTACCATGGGGCAGACTGAGGAAGATCTTACTTATGAGCGTAATAATATCCCCCGTAACGTAACCGTTTCTTCTTTTTATATGGACGAGACAGAGGTGTCGAATTTGCACTACCGGGAATATATTTACTGGCTGCAGCGTGCATATGGTGCTGACTATCCCGAAACTGTTATGAAAGCACTTCCCGATAGCACGGTATGGCGCGAGGGATTGTCTTATAACGAGCCAAACGTTCAATATTATTTCCGTCACGCTGCCTACAACAACTATCCGGTTGTGGGTGTAAACTGGTACCAGGCGCGCGCATATTGCGACTGGCGTAGTGACCGCGTGAACGAAATGCTGCTGATCAAAAACGGCATGCTGAAAAAGAACGTAAACCAGGTGAACGAAGATGTTTTCAATTCTGAAACTTACGACGTAGGTCAATACCTCGGAACTCCCGGCAAAAACCGCAAACGTGATCTGGATCCAAACGGAGCAGGTCAACGGAACGCAACCTACGCCGACGGTATGCTGTTACCCAACTACCGCCTTCCAACAGAAGCAGAATGGGAATACGCAGCACTGGGTCTGATCGAAAACAATCCCGAACCACGTACCAAACGTCGTCGTGGAGAAGAAGCTGTTACTGATCGTAAAGTATACCCATGGGGTGATGTACGTAGTACCCGCTACCAAAATCGTGGCTCTTACAGAGGTGAATATCTGGCCAACTATAAACGCAGCAGCGGTGACGCAATGGGTGTAGCCGGCGGATTGAACGACAATGCCTCTCATACTGCCCCCGTTTATTCTTACGGAGCAAACGCTTTCGGCCTTTACAATATGGCTGGTAACGTAAGCGAATGGACTTTGGATGTTTACCGTCCTCTTTCACATCAGGATGTAAATGACGTTAACCCCTATCGTGGTAACGAATTCTACAAAAACATGTACGAGTCTGATGGTACACTGGCTGAAAAAGACAGTCTGGGTAACCTTACCAAGCTGCGTATCGATTCTACCGATCTGGCTGGCCGTTACGACAGAGACTATCAGGGCTCAGACGTACGCGATCAGGGTGATGGTGATACCCTTTCCGGATTTACCTATGACTACGGCAGATCTACACTCATCAATAATGACAGCCGTGTAATCAAAGGCGCTTCCTGGAACGATCGTGCTTACTATTTGTCACCTGGTACCCGCCGCTTCATGCAGGCTCACCACAGCAGCAGCACCGTTGGTTTCCGTTGCGTGATGGATCGCCTGGGTAGCCCCGGTTTCAACAACGATCCAGGTGGTAACCACTTCGGCAAACGTAAACGTAAATAACAACACATATTCATTAAAAAAGCCCCTTTTAGAAGAAGGGGCTTTTTTAATACTAGAACAAGACTTACAGCATGAGAAAAAGGTTCAATATCAGGGTTTACGGTTTATGGTTGCAGGACAATGCTGTATTGGTAAGTACCGAAACCATTAATGGCAGTACCATAATTAAGTTTCCCGGCGGAGGATTGGAATGGGGAGAAGGCGCTGCCGACTGCCTTAAACGGGAATGGATGGAAGAGCTGAAGACGGCTGTTGAAATACAAGACCACTATTACACAACCGATTTCTTCCAGCCCTCAGCATACGACGATAGTCAGGTAATCAGTATATATTACCGGGTGCAGCCCCTGTCCGGCGTTCAAATTCCACAAAACAACGGGAATGAACTCTTTTCATGGCTGCCCATTAGCGCCCATCTTTCCGATTGCATATCACTCCCAATTGATAAAGTAGTGGCTCAAATGCTATACGCTGACAGCACAAGGAATGCTACAGATTGACAACGCAGGTTAATTGAGCATTTCGTCGGAAAGTCGTTAAGAAGCAATATGATCCTGGAGAATAACCGGACACGAATAAAGGCGCCCAAAAGCGCCTTTATTCCTATTTATTACGTATCCAATGAGTTTATTTGTTGTGTAGCTTAGCTTGTTTACCCAGCAATTCATCTACGGTTTCCTGGTACATTTCATCCGGAACGCAGCAATCTACCGGACAAACGGCAGCGCATTGAGGCTCTTCGTGGAAACCCTGGCATTCGGTACATTTATCCGGAGTGATATAATAAATATCTACCGCAATCGGATCGTGGGGAACAGTGGCACCGGTCACTTCACCATTCATAAGCGTATAGTCGCCGCGAACAGCCGTACCATCTGACAGTTTCCATTCAACACCACCTTCATAAATAGCTGTGTTAGGACATTCAGGTTCGCAAGCCCCGCAATTGATGCATTCGTCAGTTATTTTAATAGCCATATTGTATCAGATATAAGGAATACACGCCCGTTCGGCAAACATGCATTCAGCGTCTTTTTAATTAAAATTGTTTATACGGTTGCAAAATTACAATTTCGCGCTTAGAAAATACAGTAGCTATGATAGAATTGCAAGAAAGAATAGCCTTAATGACTCGTTTGGCAACTTATATGTCATCTGATGATGAAAACTGGGTTCATGCATGTGAGCTTGCCGAACGCGCCAATGGCTGGTTTACACAACAGTTTATCCAACTAGCTGTAAAAAATATTGTTACACAATTCCTCAACCCCGAAAAGCTCCGCGCCTGGCTGGCAGCCTATCCGGAGTTGCAGCGGCAGCATGGCAATAAGCCTTGTGTCGGCATAGTGACGGCCGGCAATATTCCGCTTGTAGGTTTTCACGACTTTCTCTCTGTGTTTATGGCGGGCTTTCCCATGCGCCTTAAACTTTCGTCTAAAGACAATGTTCTTTTGCAGCACATTATAAATATCCTGACTTTCTGGGACGCCCGGGTAGCCGATCAGGTTCAGGTGGCAGATATGCTGAAAGGCTGCGATGCCTATATTGCCACCGGCAGTAATAATTCTGCCAGATATTTTGAGTATTATTTTAGTAAATATCCTTCGATCATTAGAAAAAACAGGACTTCTGTTGCGGTACTGGACGGTAATGAATCCGACGAAGAGCTTTCGCTACTGGCCGAGGATGTACATAGCTTTTTTGGCCTGGGATGCCGGAATGTGACCAAAATTTTTGTGCCTGCAGGCTACAATTTTGAAAAGCTGCTTACAGCCCTCGGGAAATATAAATATCTGGCAGACCACAATAAGTACAAGAATAATTACGATTATCAATTAGCATTGTTTCTGCTGAATAAGGTACCGTACATGAGCAATGAGAACATATTGCTGGTGGAGGGTAAAAGCCCCTTTGCTGCTATCAGTGTTGTCCACTACGAATACTACGATCAAAAAGAGGAGCTTTTGGAAAAACTTAAGACGGACGATCAGTTGCAGTGTATTACCCAGTCCGGGAAAAGGGAAATTGGCTCAGGAACTGAACCTGTATTAGGCAAAAACCAGGTACCGGGCCTCTTTGATTATGCTGACGGCGTCGATACTATGGCGTTCCTGTCGGGACTTATTAAATAAAATAACAAGAAGTGAAGCTCTATGCTTAAATCCTATAAGGACAGAGTTCATAAAGAAAATCAAAAAACAAATCCTTAACGTCTGAAAACTATAAGGAATGTTATTTTTGGGTATCTGTTAAAAATTAAAATCCCGTTGTTTAAACCATCAATTATGCAAAAACTCTACGTTTAATATTGCTTTTTATTACTACTAATAAAATTAAAAACGGAGTGCATAAAATGAAGAAAACAATCATCCCCGTTATTGTCACAGCCGCTGTCACTACCCTGCTAACCATGTGGGGTTACGACAGCCTGAAAGAAAACAAACAACTGGTCGCCACCAGCGAAACAAAATTACCTATCCGTTATGTCTCCAATGCGGGAGCTATTGCAACGCAACCTGTCGACTTTTCACCAGCTGCCGAATCTTCTGTAAAGGCCGTAGTTCATGTAAAAACCCTAACCCAGGGTAAAACGGTGCTGGCACAGGATCCTTTTGGCTTTTATGGTCCTCAGCGTTACAAGATGCCCGACCAGATGGGTGCCGGCTCGGGTGTTATTATTTCGCCCGACGGATATATTATTACCAATAATCACGTAGTTCAGGGTGCAGATCAGGTACAGGTTACTTTTAACGACCGTAGTACTGAAATTGCAAAAGTAGTAGGCACTGATCCTGCTACAGATATTGCTGTACTCAAAATTAACGGAGACCAGCTGTCCTACCTGGAACTGGGCAATTCGGACAAAGTAAAGTTGGGTCAATGGGTTTTGGCGGTAGGCTACCCACTTAATCTGGATGCAACCGTCACTGCCGGAATTGTAAGTGCCAAAGGACGCACCATTGGTCTTAACGAACGCCGCGCCAATGCCTCTGCAGTAGAATCATTTATTCAGACTGATGCCGCGGTGAATCCGGGCAACAGTGGCGGTGCGCTGGTTAACGCCGAAGGACAACTGATAGGAATCAATGCGGCTATCGCCTCTCCTACCGGAAGTTATGCCGGATATTCTTACGCAATTCCCTCCAACCTGGCCTATAAAGTTGCTTCAGATCTCATTAAATTCGGAACTGTTCAACGCGGTTACCTGGGTGCACAATTGCTCGATCTGAATAAAATGAATGAACAGACCGCAGAACAATTCGGATTGAGCAGCGGCGATTTCCGGAATGCGAAGGGAGTGTATATCAGTAAAATTATACCCAACAGCGGCGCCGAAGCTGCCGGTCTGCAAAAAGGTGATTTTATCACCATGATTAACGGTATTGCGGTTAACAGTGTTCCTGAATTGATGGAACAGGTAGCCCGCTTTCATCCGGGCGACAAGGTAAGTGTAAGCTATGTACGTAAAAACACTCCGCGCAGCGTCTCTGTGGAATTGCGCGATTTGGCCGGAGCCAGGAATATTGCCCGCAACGGCGCTACGCTTGCCTATTCAGGCGCAACATTACGCAGTCTGAACGCCGAGGAGGCCAGAAAACTGGGTTTACGTGGTGGCCTGATGGTTACCGACGTTGCCGAAGGTAGCAGCGCCAGCCGCTCTAATATCCGCAAAGGCTTTGTCATAGTTCAGGCAAATGACGAACCCGTCACAAATGTGGCAGATTTTCAGAATGTGGTTGCCAACGCTTCTGCCGTTCAGATAGGCGGGATATATCCCGGTAAGAGGGGCATGTACTACTACGGACTAAATGATTCGGAAGGCGGCTATTAATTGTGCAATCGTGAAAATTATGTTATAACCTGTCCGACAAAAAATAACCGAACTTCTTAGCCGTTATTGTGGGGTAAGACGAAAAAAGATTAGTAGAATGGCTTTGTGATTTAAGTATGGATATGTTTAAAATGCCTTCAGGTCTTTTCCTGAGGGCATTTTTTTTAGCGCTGTGGTAACATTGAATTATTGAAACAAAAGCCAGGTTCGCCTTGCTGTTATTCCCGATCCTTTACTCCTTTTATAAAAGATTGCAACAGATAACTTAATAGCTTACCTGTTAAAATGTCGCTGTGCCCATCGCTGCGCGATGCAACCGCCTCCGGCAGATGCAGGTACATTGCCTGAGGATGCCTGCCCGCCTTATATAAATATGCAGCGGCGTAGGTGGCGCTTATGCCCAGGGGACTCATAGCACTACTCAAAGCTCTTTCAATTGTGTCCAGGTCCAGCTCTACGCCGAAAGGCCGGTCGGCTACAAAGGCCAGCGCTTTTTCAAGGCCCGATTGCCAGCTGTATTTGTTCCGCAAAAACATATCTTCCCAGAACAATGGAAGTAGTCGGCTATTGTCTGACACTTTCCCGAGCACTGCACGGCTGTTATACGCTTCATGAAGACCGAGCATAGCGTACTTATTTAAAAATTGCTGTTCAAAAGCGTAGCTGAAACCATTGCCGCTGTGCCGGCCTTCCAAAGCACGAAAATCGGAATGCGCATCGAGGTTAATGGCATTTACGCCCTGACCCAAAGCAGCAGCGCAGCCCTTAATCAGCGGGAAGGCATTATTGTGCCCACCGCCGATCACCAGTGGAATTTTTCCCAGCGAAACTATATCCCGGATAAGTGGGTACACCTGTTCATCTATGTGCGCAGTAGCCTCGCGCAATACCTGTACATCATCGGTATCCGGCCGCGGAAAGCTAAAAGCACCCAGGAGGAGCAGCTCAGTACCCTGCAAAAACTCATTATCCTGTATATTGAGAAAGCTTTTCAGGAAGGCCGGCCAGGCAGTAGGACTGCCCGCAATACCTGCATTCGCCATAACGCCGGTATCTTCCGGAATTCCAAGTAATACAAAACGGGCCGGCGTGTTGGACAGTTGCTCTAAAGAATAATTTTCTAAGGTGCTTATTGTTTCGCCGAGCTTGGTTTCGCCCGGCCGCTTATTAACCAGGGCTACCATTTCGGCATGACTCATTACTGAAAAACCAGCGTTCATAACGGAGTTGTGTATTTCTAGTGCAGCACAAACTTACGTTAGTTCACATAAAACTTATCCCGGGATAGAAAAAGCTGAACTGAACTTCGGTCGATTCGCGGTTAAATGGCGTATTTTTGCGTTCAATTAAAAATAAAAATAGAAATTCCATGTATCCTCCAGAATTAGTAGCGCCCATGAAGGCACAATTGACTCAAAATGGGTTTAAAGAGCTTTTAACCCCGGAAGAAGTTGACAATACCATTCCCAACAAAGGAACCAGCTTGTTGGTGATCAATTCCGTTTGTGGATGCAGCGCAGGTACTGCCCGACCAGGCGTCTTGGAGTCGCTGCAGGGAGAAGGTAAAAAACCAGACCAGAAGCTGACTACATTTGCCGGAGTAGATATGGATGCTGTGAAACAAGCCCGCAATTATTTGCTGCCTTATCCTCCATCATCTCCTGCAATTGCTCTGTTCAAAGACGGACAACTGGTTCATATGATCGAGCGCCACATGATTGAAGGCCGTTCTGCTGCCATGATTGCAGCTAACCTGAAGCAGGCATACGAAACATACTGCTAGTTGCGACAGCCTATACCGATACAAAGAGGCCCGATGTATGCACATCGGGCCTCTTTGTATATCATTTGAACTGTAAGGTTGCTATTGACCTGCTTTTTCGACCTTTACCCGGCCAATGCGGAGCTTATCAATCGACAGCACGGTAAAATCGTAGTCGCCATAGCTGATACGCTCATTTACGGCTGGGAATTTCCTCGAAATTTCCAGTACCAGTCCTGCCAGTGAATCGCTCTCCCCTCTCACCTCATCAAAGGTATCAAACGACAATCCCATTACGCGACACATGTCATTAATGAGCATTTTTCCCTCGAAAATGAAATTATTGTCGTCGATTTTCCGATAGTTCATTTCGTCTTCATCGAACTCGTCTCTAATATCTCCGATAATTTCCTCCATTATATCTTCGAGCGTAACGATACCGGAAGTACCCCCGAATTCATCGACAACTATAGCAAAATGGTTCCGCCTTTCCTGAAATTCATGCAACAAGTCTTCGATGAGTTTTTGCTGATGAACAAAAAAGGCCGGTCTGATCAGCGAGTGCCAGTCAAAATCATCGATTTCAGAATAGGGCAGAAAATCCTTGGTGTAAACCATCCCTACTATTTCATCGATATTGGTTTTGTATACAGGCATACGCGAATATCCTGCAGCCAGCATTTTATCGCGTACTTTGGGGAATGACCAGCTTTCCCTGATTGCGCTGATATCCAGGCGGGGGTGCATAATTTGTTTTACCGTAATACTGCCAAACTTCATAATCCCTCTGAAAATATCCACTTCTTCCTTGGTAGCGGTATGTCCCATGCTCAGCTCTACCGTCTCTTCAAACTCGCGGCTATCCATATCCAGCAAGCGTTTTCTTGCCTTTTTACGGTCGCTGTATTCATGTGAATCGGTCAATATACTGGCAACGGGTTTGAAGATTCCGAACATTACTTTTACGATAGGGGCTGAAAACAGCGCGAGGCGCACATTGTTCTGCCGGGCATAAACCTTGGGCAGGATTTCGCCAAAAAGCAATAACAGAAAAGTAATACAGATGAGGTTAATCAGAAAGGAAAGCGCGGGAAGTTCCTGCGGCGGCAGAAAAATGCGGGTCATATAATTGCCGGCAATAATCATGGCCACGGCCAGCGTGTACTTCGAGGCTCTGAGTGTCGACAACAATGCCTCCGGCTTCTCCAGCAGCTTTATAGCCTGCCTTGATCCGGGCTGCTCTTTTGTCTTCAGATAGTTGATATCTTTAACAGTGAGCGTAAAAAATGCTACTTCAGCACCTGCTGCAATGGCCGCAAGAAACAACAGCGTAAGTATAATAATTACGAACGCCGTTATATGGGTAGCGGGCAGTATTTCGGGCGCAACGTCTAAAAAGATAGCCGTAACAGGGGCTTCCATATTTTGAAAGGGAGGTAAACTTATAAAATAATTGGGCAAATATAAGGGTGAACAATTAATATGGCCTCATTAATCAGAAGGGAAGTGCCGGGGTGTTCCCGCTAAGATTTTCGTCTTCTTTTGAAAAGCCATAGTTCAAATCGTCAGCGACAGCTGAAGGTTTAGCTGCAGTATTTGCAGGAGTAGCAGATTGGTTTTCTGGCATTTCATTATCTTTTCTCTTATCCAGCATAACCAGATTTTCGCCTACTATCTCCGTTTGGAACCTGCGGTTTTTATCTTTATCTTCCCAAATGCGGGTACGCAATCTACCTTCTATATATACTAAACTTCCTTTATGCAAATATTTTCCGGCTAGTTCGGCCAGTCCGCGCCAGAGTACTATTGTATGCCATTCTGTTTCTGACACCGGGTTACCATTTCGTTCTTTACGCATTTCGGTAGTTGCCAATGGAAATTTGGCTACTGGAATTTCCCCTTCTACATACTGAATTTCCGGATCCCGTCCCAGGTTACCGACCAACGTTACTTTGTTAACACCTCTCATGATTATGCATTTTATCTGTTACAAATTTTCCTGTTTTGTTTTGGATGGGCATCTAAAAATACTTTTTTCTCGCAGAAAAAGAAAGAATTGTTTTGGGAAATGCATATTTTTCTTCAGAACCCATATCGATCCAACTGCCTGTATCCAGGAACTGCGGCCGGGCTTTTAAACTTACCAGGTAAAAATTACTGATAATCAGTTGATGCGTAAGCCTTTGTTTGCCCTGCCATACAGGCTTCGGGCAGGTGTCTATATAGGGTAATAACGACTTCCAGGCATCGGTTGCGCGAAAATCATCTGCAGTTTCAATTAAGAAATACTCAAATAAATTTTGCCAGATATCGTTGGCGGTTCGTTTAGCTATATATACCTTTTCTTCGTGCTGCAGCAGGAAATAATGAAAGTGCCGTTCACGTACCTTAACGCGTTTTTCTTTAACAGGAAGTAATTGCACCTGACCGTGTTGGTAGGCGCTACAACGATCTGCCAGCGGACATTGACGGCATAAAGGCAATTGGGGCTTGCAGACAGATGCGCCAAAGTCCATAATCGCCTGGTTATAAGCTGCGGGCGCCGACCTGTCCAGAGCGGTTGTTGCCAATTCCGTCATTTGCCGGAGGCCGGCAGGACTGTCGACCGGGGTATGTATGCGAAAAAACCGGGAGAGCACCCGTTTTACGTTACCATCGATAACGGCATGAGGCAGGTTAAATGCAAAGGAAGCTATAGCGGCGGCAGTGTACGAGCCTACACCTTTGAGTTCTAACAAACCATCCAGGGTATCAGGGAATTGCCCATTGCGTTCCCTGCTGATATACCGGGCGGTGAATAATAAGTTGCGACAACGATTGTAATACCCCAAACCCTGCCAGAGGCGGAAAACTTCTTCATCCGGAGCAGCGGCCAGCGCATGTATATCAGGATAGTTTTGCACGAAGCGCTCATAATATGGCTGGCCCTGCTCTGCCCGCGTCTGTTGCAAAATGATTTCGGATAACCAGATCAGATAAGGATCTTTCTCGAATTTCCAGGGTAAGGACCGGTCATTTTCAATTTGGTGCCATCGCAATAATTGTTCTGAAAAAAAACGAGTACTGACCTTATCCGACATTGCTCCTGTTATACCTGTTATATGCCCCTTTGGCTACCAAAGCTTCGCTGGACTTATTGCGTCAGGGGCCGACCAAAGATAATTTATTTACCTTAACTTTACCTTTCTTTAACTAATATTGAATCTAATCAGATATTAATGTAATGTTGAAAACCAGCTTTTTTTACACCTTTCTTATTGCTTTGCTCTTTGGGGTTTTTCCGGCTACGGCACAGAAAAATGGGATTGACGAAGAGGATTGGGAACAGCTTGTAGCTATTGAAGACAGCCTGGTTGTAATAGCTGATTCCATGTTAGGCAATAGTATTCCTGACGACCGCATCGAATACTGTATAAATTTTGCCAAACAACTACGTCGGGCGCTCGACATTCCCGGGTCGTTCAACTACCCTTTTCCCAAATTAGATACTGTAATTCATATTGTCTATCCTAATGACCGCAGTTTCCGAATTTTCAACTGGATGATTGCTCCTGCTGAAACCGTTCGACGTTATTATGGTGCTATTCAAATGGCAGGCCCCGAAGGCAGGCTATACCCCCTGAGAGACAATTCCCGCGATATAGAAGAGCGTGCTGAAACCATGAACCTTACCGGCGATCAATGGTTCGGCTGTGAATACTACCGGATTTTAGATCATGAGGTGATGGGCCAGAAAACCTATCTTTTGTTTGGCCTGAACACGGATGGTATGCAGAGTAACAAGAAAATTCTGGATATACTCAGGTTTGAAGAGCAGGGACCTGTTTTTGGTGCTCCCGTATTTGTGGTACCCGACTATAGGCGTCAGGGGGTTCGTACGCAAAACCGCATGATTCTGGAATATAAAAAAGGGGCCAATGCTTCCCTCAACTACGATTCAACCAGGAGAATGATCATGTTTGACCGGCTGGCGTCTGAAATCAATGATCCTAACAGGAAAAACACGTATGCGCCTACCGGCCAAACGGATGGTTTACGCTACGAAAACGGACAGTTCATATTTGTAAGAGATGCCATTCCGGTGCTAAAATTGAAGGACGGCCAGGCACCGGTCGATGGCGTTATGCAGGGAGGATAGTACAGATTACAGCTGACAATATAAAACAATTGCCGACCTTAAAAACCATATGACAGTCCCTAAAACATGGAAAATAAAACAGGTTAACCCGAAGATAGCGGAAGATATTGAACGAGCACTCAAGATTCATCCGGCCATTTGCCGTTTGCTTGCCCTTCGGGGAATTACCGATTACGACAGCGCTAAGTTTTTCTTCCGTCCCTCCATGCAGGACCTGCACGATCCCTACCTGATGAAGGGAATGGATATTGCTGTACAACGCATTCTGGATGCACTTCGAAAAAAAGAAAGAATCAGAATTTACGGGGATTATGACGTCGATGGCACAACAGCCGTTGCCATGGTTTATTCTTTCCTGACCAAGCAGAACCCTGCCGCCGATATAAGCTTTTATGTACCACATCGTTATCGCGAAGGTTACGGCATTTCAACCGAGGGGATAGACCAGGCCGCTGCACATGGTGTAAGCTTAATGATTACACTTGACTGCGGTATTAAATCGACCGATAAAATTGCCTATGCAGCCAGCAGGGGGATAGATGTAATAGTCTGTGACCACCATACGCCCGACGAAGACAATTTGCCGGCAGCCGTTGCCATTCTGAATCCGAAACAGGCCGACTGCCCTTATCCCTTTAAAGAATTGAGTGGTTGCGGTATCGGATTCAAACTCATTTCGGCTTTAGCAAGTGCCGCTGGCCTGGACGAAGAATCGACACATCGATACCTGGATCTGGTGGCTACAAGTATTGCTGCCGACATAGTACCCATGGACGGCGAAAACCGTGTCCTGGCTTATTTTGGTATGCGTCGTGCCAACGAAAATCCTTGTCTTGCTTTACGTACCATAAAAGATATTTCAGGCGTCAATCGTAGTTTCACCATTGCTGATCTGGTATTTATCGTTGCGCCGCGCATCAATGCTGCCGGACGCATGGACGATGCCCGCAAAGCCATTGAACTATTTATTGAAGAAGATCCGGCCCGGGCAAAAGAACTTGCACTGATATTACACGCCGACAATTTTGACCGCAAGGAGATAGATAAAAGCATGACCGACGAAGCACTGGGTATATTGCTGGCCGACGAGCGCCTGGCCGATAATAAAGCCACCGTGTTATTTCGGCCACACTGGCACAAGGGCGTAGTAGGAATTGTAGCTTCACGACTTATAGATCATTATTACCGGCCAACGATTGTACTTACCGAATCGAATGGAAAAATAACGGGATCTGCACGTTCCGTAAACGGGTTCAACATATACGAGGCCATTCATCAATGCGCCGAACTATTGGAAAACTATGGAGGCCACTACTTCGCCGCCGGCATGACCATGGAATCGGGAAAGCTCGAAGCCTTCACCGAAAAATTTGAATCCATCGTGCGCAATACCATTAAACAGGAATCACTTTACCCGGAAGTGGAAATTGACGCTGAACTAAGATTGAGTGACATCACACCGGGATTTTACAATATCATACGCCAGTTTGAACCCTTCGGACCTACCAACTTACGCCCTGTTTTTATCAGCAAAGGCGTGTACAACCACAAAGGGCATAGCCGGGTAGTAAAGGAATCGCATATCCGGTTCGTAGTAACCCAGGATACAGAAACCGGTGTTTCAGGTATCGGATTTGGGCTGGCGCATAAGTTTGGTTATGTAGCATCCGGAGCACCCTTCGACATCATTTATACAATAGATGAGAACGAATGGAATGGCAACCGGAATATACAAATGAAGGTAATCGACATCAGGCCAACCGACGTGGAGGCCCTACCCAATCGAAATTGACAGGAGCAATGGATTTATGGAAGTATTGATGGAACCAGGCTGGAATGCGGTATTACAGAATGAATTCGCACAACCTTATTTCAAACAACTTTGTATTTCGCTGGACGCCGCGCAAAACTCAGGCGAAGTCATCTATCCTGAAAATGGAGATATTTTCAGGGCCTTTAACCTTACACCCTTTGATCGGGTAAAAGCAGTACTGCTGGGGCAGGACCCCTATCATGCACCGGGACAGGCACACGGCCTGAGTTTTTCGGTACCCAAAGGAGTTCGATTGCCTCCATCGTTGCGGAATATGTACAAAGAACTGGAATTGGATATGGGTATTCCGCCGGCTTCACATGGCTGTCTTGAGGCTTGGGCAAAACAGGGTCTGCTCATGCTCAACGCATATCTGACGGTTCGCGCCGGACAGCCCTTGTCTCACAGCAAACTTGGCTGGGAGCAGTTTACCGATGCCGTCATCCGCAGTATTTCCGCTAAAAAAAACGGAGTGGTTTTTCTGTTATGGGGAAAATTTGCCCAGCAAAAGGAAAGTCTGATAGATTTGTCCAGACATTTTGTCCTGAAAGCAGCACATCCATCGCCCCTGTCGGCACATAACGGCTTTCTGGGTTCGAAACCATTCAGCAAAACAAATGAACTATTAAGTATGCAGGGCAAAACGGCTATTCAGTGGCAAATTTTATAGCCCGAGACTCAAAAAATTAATTTTAAAATGAGCACTCCCGAAAAACTCCGAATCGACAAATATCTTTGGTCCATCCGTGTATTCAAAACCCGTAGACTGGCGGCCGAGGCCTGCGATGGCGGCCGTGTAAAATGCAATGGCACCAATGTAAAGGCAGCGAAACAGGTCCATATAGGTGAAACCTACGAAATAAAATCCCCGGACCGGAAATGGATTATTGTAGTGAAAGGACTGCTGCACAACCGGAAAGCGTATGCCGAGGCTATTAACTATTACGACGATCTCACTCCTGAAGAGGACCGCAACCCGCCAAAATCGGAAAGTTCCAGCTTCTATACCGGCAAGCGCCTCAGCAAGGTAGGCAGGCCTACAAAAGCGCAACGACGCGATCTGGATGAGTTCCTGGACTTCTGATAAAAATAGGATATAAAACCCAACTATTTGTCGATAAATTGCTATCTTGCTATCGCGAAAACCGGCAAATTTGCAAGGGTGAAACTTTGTGTCAAAAAATCTGCTGCTGCCTTTTCCAATTACTAATTTTTAGCATCAGAACGCGTTAATTAAAGAGGTTCTTAACATCGTAAACACATGATAAAACAATTACTCACAGGGGTAACCGCCGGGATCATGGCCTTCGCCTTTACCCAAAGTTTCGCGGGCGATAATCTGTGGAAAAACTTTGACGGTAAACAAGCACCATCTAAGTCGCCCATGAATATTTCAGCGGACAACTACAGAATATTCTCGCTGGATCAGCAAAGCATGCGGAATTTCTTATTCAGCCTGGATACGAATCCCGACAAAGCACAACAAATCTGGCTTCCGACACCCGACAAAAAGTTCCGCAGCTTTCATGTATGGAAAACACCTATGATGGAGCCCGGGCTTGCAGAAAAATATCCCGAAATCCAAACCTTTACTGCAGTCGCTGACGATGATCCGAATGTGACGGCAAAGCTGGATTACACCCTTTTCGGGTTCAGGGCTTTGGTGTTTGATGGTAAAAAAACCTTTATGGTTGACCCCTACAGCAATACGCCGGATGGATACTACATCGCCTATTACAAAAGCGACCTGTTTCCTATGAGCAGTAAGGGCGCATGTGAAACAGGTTTATACAATCCGGGACCTTCAGACAATGGCAGCCCCGTACAGGTTGGAGAAGACGAAGCTACACCAAAGGCAAGGGTACATGGCGCTCAGCGCCGGGTTTACCGTCTGGCAATATCCTGCACAGGTGAATACGCAATCAATGCGGTGGGACCGGGTGCTACCAAACCACAGACAATCAGCAAAATTGTTTCTACCATTAACCGTGTAAATGGCTACTATGAGCGCGAGCTGTCTGTATCCATGAACATCATTACCGGTAATGATGCTATTGTTTATGTTAATCCGGCTACCGATCCTTATGCCTGCAATGGCAACCTGAACTGTCTTATCGGCGAAGTTCAATCCAATATTACCGCTATTATCGGACAACCTAATTACGATATCGGTCACATACTGTGTACTGCAGGCGGTGGTCTGGCCCAGCTGAGCGCTGTGTGTGGTGGCGGAAAAGCCAGCGGCACCAGTACTTCTGGTGGCCCCGAAGACATTGGCACCATTCTGCATGAAATGGGTCACCAATTCGGTGCTAACCACACTTTCTCTGCGAATTCAGGCGGTTGCAATGGTAATGGTAACGAAGAAACCGGTTACGAACCAGGTGCAGGCATCACGATTATGTCCTATTCAGGTGCCTGCGCTCCCAATAATGTAGGTGCAGATGAAGACTTCTTCCATGTACACAACCTCCTCGAGATTAACAGTTTCCTTTCCGGACAAGGTGGAAGCTGTGGCACGGTCAATGCCGGCACCGCTCCTGTAAACCTGGCTGACCTGATCGACTCTTTTGATATACCCCGTAATACGCCATTTGAGTTAATGGCGCCCGTAGCTACTGCGCCCCAAGCGAATGCAGTGGTTACCTATTCATGGGAACAATACGATACAGGAAACTTCGGCGGACAGGAAGAAAATAACGGAAATGCCACCGAAGGTCCCATAGTACGCGTTTACATGCCAGATACTGTCCGACTGAGGTCATACCCTACTCCTCCCTTGATTTACGACAATAGCTATAGTGGTCCCGGACTGCGTTTGCCGCAGGCACAACGTACTGTTCGATTCAAACTTGTAGCTCGCAGCGTGTACCAGGGCTGGGGCACCTTCAACGTAATTGACAGTGTAGTACGCCTTAAAGTATCCAGCGCAGGACCCTTCCGTGTAACGTCACAGGCAGCTGCCGAAACCTGGAATCCTGGTGAAGTGAAGGAAGTAACCTGGGCGGTGGCCGGCACAGATGCCGATCCCATACTTTGTAATCAGGTGAACATCTACCTCTCACTCGACGACGGCTATACCTTCCCTTATTTGTTGGTAGCTAATGCGCCTAATACCGGTAGCTATAACGTTACCATCCCTGATGTATATACCACTACAGGACGTATCAAAGTAAAAGGAACCGGTAATGTGTTTTACGATATCAACAAGGCACCACTTACCATCAATGGTACCGACCCCTCGGGGATTAAAGACAAAGTACTTGCCGATGCATTAAATGTATATCCAAATCCGGCTACAGACCGTATTGTTGTAGATGCACCTACACAATCAGGCAGAGAGCTGAAGCTTGTACTCTTCAATACACTGGGTCAAAAAATCTGGAGCGGTAACATGAAAGGCAAAACAGAGATACCTTCCGCAGCCTTTGCAAGAGGCAACTACCTTTTACAGGTTTCAGATGCTGTGAGCGGTGCACTAACAACCCGTAAAGTAGTACTGAACTAGATCAGATTAAATACTATTCCACTTTTCAGAAAAGCGCCCTTAGCCGGGCGCTTTTTCGTTTTCCTTTTGTTTGAATTCTCAGCAATACAGAAAAGAAATTAAATCCGGAACAGCCTTCAAAGCACCTTTGATTCGATTGTTAATTTTCCCGATTCAGTCCGGAGTATTCCCTGATGGATAGATTCATATATATACACTATCCGGATTTTTCTCAATTTGCAGTCAATTAAAATTTTTCCTAAACATTCCCAACAAAATTTACACGATGAGACTAAAACTACTTGCACTTGCAACCTTAGGTTTCCTGGCTTTCCAGGTACATGCCACAAAACATACAATCACTGTACGTGATTTTCAGTTTACACCAGCTAATACCACAATCGCCCTGGGTGATACCATTGAGTTTTCCTGGATAAACGGCGAACATACAACAACCAGCACAACCATTCCTGCAGGTGCAGTTGCATGGGACGAAGAAATGACCAGTGCCCACACAACCTTCATTTATGTACCTGCTGTGGCCGGCACTTACAATTATCAGTGCACACCACATGCTTCGATGGGGCACGTAGGCCAGTTTACTGTTACCAGCGGCAGCAATGTTCAGGAGTATGCTAAAGCCGGCAAAAACATTCAGCTATTCCCTAACCCAGCCGCATCAAAGGCGACTTTAGTGTTTGACCAGCCGCACAATGCCACAGTATCTATTGTAGACATGACCGGCAGGATAGTGCTTGCTGCTGTGAGCAAAACACAGGAAATGAATCTCGACATCGCTCATTTAGTGAACGGAACTTATTTTGTACGGATTACACAAAACGGACAGCTGGCGGTGAAAACGCTTTCTGTTCTTCGATAGATGTTGTACGTTGATTTGTTTGTTTAAGGTAGAAAAGCCATCTGGATTAGGATGGCTTTTCTTATATTTATTCCCAATTCCCTTTACAAACAAATCGGTCGTAATTATGCACAGCCGGTTGCGGCTCTGCCGCTCAAATAACAACCGTCATGCTCAGGTTTTTACTCTTTCTGGCATTCTTATTTCCCTTGCCCGGCTATGCCCAGAATGAGCTTATATACGAAGTTAGTTCAGGTACGATCAGGTTTTCATCAGATGCACCGCAGGAACTCATCAGAGCATCCTCGTCCAGACTTAAAGGTATACTTAACCTCAGCAACAAAACCTTTGCATTCAAAATTGACATTGCCACATTTGCCGGATTCAATAACCCTTTGCAAAGGGAGCACTTTAACGAAAACTACATGGAAAGCAATATTTTTCCGGCAGCTACGTACAAAGGCAAAATTATAGAAGATGTGGATCTGCAAAAGGACGGGCGCTACGAAGTTCGTGCGAAAGGCAAGCTTAATATCCATGGTGTGGAACAGGAGCGAATTATAAGAGTATGGTTGACGGTTCGCAAAAAGAAAATTGTTGCCAAGGCCGAATTTTATGTGCTGCTAACTGACCATAATATAAAAATCCCCCGCGTGGTGAACGAAAAATTGTCGCCCGAAATTCAGGTGTCCTTAACTGCAAATCTTCAGGAAAAATAACATGCGGGCAATTCTGTTGGTTTTACTTTTATTCGCCGGCAGCACTTCTGCACAGCTCCCTTTTATAACAGACATCTGGCAAAAGGAAAACCGGCTGCCTGCCCAGGTACGGGTGTTGGTCCTCGACCAACAACGCTACCTGCTGGCCGGTACCGACCAGGGCTTGTTCCGCTTCAACGGAAGCCGGTTTAAGGAAATACATTCAGGCCTTTCGAAGGAAATTTCGGCACTCAGTCTTATAAAATCTAGAGTATGGGTGGGTTTTCGCGATGGAAAACTCGGTTATATCGATGACGACTCCGTACGATTAATGACAACCGAAGACTACCAGGCGGGAGCGGCCATTCACCATATTGCCGCAGGTCCCGGCAACAGCTTATTATTGGCCACAGAAGAGGGACTGGTACACCTTAAAGACGACCGTGCTGTCAGGTACCGAAAAGCCAGTGGCCTCACCGACGACTACTTGTACGCAATCGCCTCGGGGGGAAAAGATTGGTTACTGGCAGCTTCCGACCAGGGTATTAACCGGCTTGTTCATCAGGGAGAGAAAATAAAAATTGCTGCACACTTTAGGGATCCGTTACCCGACAATATTGTGCGGGTTATAAAACCGGTACCGGCTACCCGGCAGTTTTGGGTCGGGATGCAGGAAAAAGGCGTTGGCTGGTACGACCCTGAAAAAAATACGTTCAGATTGTTACTGTCCACCTGGCCATACGGTCAGGTCAATGATATATTACCTGTCACCAGCAATCTAGCCTATATTGCAACACAGGAAGGTTATATTGTACAGGCGCGCAAAAATGCGGAGGACAGCTGGCAAACAGAGGCATACGCCTATCCCGGAAGCCGTTTCAACAGCCTTTGCCTTGATCGCACCGGCAATCTTTGGTGCGGTACCGACAAAGGACTGAGCCTGCACACGGCCGAATATTTATCCTTTATTCCACTACCTCTGCCTTATCGGCTGCAGGATGTAAAAGCAGTTACCTGGAACGACAAAGGTGAATGCTGGCTGGGCATCAAATCATCGCTGTACCGCTATCGTAAAGGCACGGGCGCCAACCAGCTCGAACTTATTTGCACAACACCAAATTCTATCAGTGCATTGCATCATGACGCAACTGGCCGGTTATGGATAGGTACAGCCGGATCAGGACTCTGGTATTTGCCCTATCAATCCCGTCATTTGCATAAAACAAAATCACTAACCCCAGGCGACGAAAATATACTGAGCATTGCATCGGGCAACAAAAGCCTTTGGATTTCAACCCTCAATGGCGTCAGCGAATTTTATCTGGGAAACACGGAAGCCACATCTTTGTTGGCATTGAAAGCAAGACACAATAAAGCCTCGGGTGTAGGAAGTGACTATATATATCAATTAATGTACGATAGCGAACAACGTTTGTGGATGGCCACCGATGGAAGCGGAGCCTGTATGTACGACGGAAAAACCTATCATCACTGGCCTCAGTTCCAAAACTCTGACAACAACGTTGTTTATAGTATAGCAGAAGACATATATGGAACTATTTGGGCAGGAACTATTTTCAACGACCTGTTTAGATTTACGCGCGGCAAATGGGCGAATATCAGAAGACCGGAACATTCGGCTACCGATATCACACCTACAGCAATAGCAGCCAATAATACCGGACAGGTTATCGCGGTATACGACCGGCGTATTGATATATGGTACCCTAACAGCGGCCACTTTCGCCAGTTTACCGGCGACTTGTTTCGCATCGACAGCACTTCCCGTGCTTTGAATTGCATTACAAAAGATGCGGAGGGCAATGTGTATATCCCCTCGCCCGGCGGCCTCCTCATTTTTAAGAACCAGAACCGCAGCTATGACATACGGCCGGGAATCGCTATTGCAGGTATAAGCAATAACCTAAAGCAAACCTCGATTTCCAGGAAGCGGTTTAAGCACGACGAAAACTATTTCAGTATTCAGTTTGAGGGAATATGTTTTACCAATCCGGAGCGCCTGCATTACAGATACAAGCTGGACGGACACAACAACGCCTGGATTTATACAAATGAAGAAACCGCAACTTTTCCGAAACTGCCGGATGGCAGCTATAAACTAAGGGTGCAGGCCTCGCTCAGCAACGACTTCCACAACGCCAGTGAGACCAATTATGAATTCAGCATTGAGGCACCTTTGTGGAAACGCCCCTGGTTCATAGGAATGGTCATTATATTTGTTGTTCTTGCCACTATTCTGCTGGTTCGGTTCCGGGAGAAAAAAATGAAACGTCTTGCACAGCTCGAGCAGGAACGCGTAGTATATGATTACGAGCACCTAAAAAGCCAGGTAAACCCCCACTTCCTTTTCAACAGCCTGAACACACTAACCAACCTTATTGAAGAAAGACCCGGAGATGCAGTGTTGTACACGCAGAACCTTTCCGATTTGTACAGACATATGCTGCACTACCGCAATAAGGCCCTGATATCCTTCAGGGAAGAGTGGAATATACTCAGCACCTATTTACATATTCAGCAAAGCAGATTCGGCGATGCCCTGCAAATTTCGTCTTCGGTAACAACAGCACTTCAAAGTAAATGGTGTATACCGCCTATGGCTTTGCAATTGCTGGTAGAAAATGCCATCAAGCATAATATCGTGTCACAATCGATGCCATTGGTTATAAAAATCAGCATAACCGAAGATCATATGGTTGAAGTAGAAAACCGCATCCAAAGAAAACTCAGCCCGGAAGCCCAATCAGGCATAGGTTTATCCAATATCCGCAACCGTTACGCGCTGCTTACGGAGCAGCAGGTTACCTGGGGCGAAGAAAATGGCCACTGGATTGTACGGTTACCGTTATTATAAAGCTGAAGAAATAGAAAAACACAAACGCTTATCATGAATATCCTGATTATTGAAGACGAACTTCCTGCCAGCAACCGGCTAACCAAATTAATTACTGAACTCAACCCGCTGGTGAACATCGTGCAGGTACTCGACAGTGTTTCGGCTGCGCGTGATTGGTTCGCCGCACACCATACTCCTGACCTCGTGTTTCTGGATATACACCTGGCCGACGGATCAGCATTTGAACTACTTAAAAGTACAAACATTGACTGCCCGGTCATTTTCACTACTGCCTATGATCAATACGCCATCGACGCCTTTAAAACAACCAGTATAGACTACCTGTTGAAGCCTGTAAAGCGCGAAGACCTCGAAAGAGCGTTCCAAAAATTCCGGCAGCTAAAATCAATATTCCACGCCGACAACGACCCCCTGCTAAAGCGAACGGAAGCGATAAAAAACTATAAAAAACGCTTCGTCATACGATTCGGTGAGCATATCAAAACGCTTAACATTGAAGACACGGCTTACTTCTATAGCGAGCACAAGACCACCTTTGCGAAAACTTTTGATCATAAAAATTATCCGGTCGATTATAATCTCGACAACCTGGAGCAACTGCTGGATCCGGCTATTTTCTTTCGGATTAACCGTCAGTATCTCGTAAATATAAAGGCCATCCAGGAAATGCGCACTTACTCCAAAGCAAGAGTCATCATCACCCTTGAACCTCGTACCCCCGAGCAACCTGTGGTAAGTTCAGAGCGTTCCGCATTGTTCAAACAATGGTTAGCTGGCGAAGTTTGACGGCAACAGGCCGCTTCGGAATCGTTAATTCCCGCTTCGTCCTGAATGAAAGCATGCTGCAATACGTTATGCGTAGCTTTGGGGATTAGTAACTTTTATGAAACGTCTGCTTATTATTTTAGTCGTAATTGCTGCACTCGGAGCTGCTGTGGCTGCCTATATCTGGAACAAGCCTCATGCAACGGTGGAGGGTAAAAACGGCATTGCAATGACGGCAGACAGCCTGGCAAATGCCTTCTCAACCGATGAACAACTGGCCAACGAACGATTCCTGAATGAGATAATTGAAGTTTCCGGAGTTGTATGGGAGATTAATGAAAATCAGGATTGCAAAACAGTGATCACACTTTCAGTAACCGATCCGCTTTCGGGTGTGCAATGTACTATGAAACATCCGGCAAAAAACGTAAAGAAAGGAGATGTTATTCGGGTTAAAGGATTTTGCAATGGTTTTACACTTACAGTATTGCTTTCCGATTGCATCATTTTGTAACTAGGTATTTTCGGGCTGAACATGTAAAGACTTCGATCAGAGCAGCGAAACCCAAATGGAAGGTGCGGAAGAAAAGGCGAAATATTCAAACAGATATTAAAATGGCAGTAAAACAGTCAATAAAAAGAATCACAATCGCCGCACTGGCGCTGATTTTTGGTGTATTAAGCTGCAAGAAAGATAATGCAGAAGACATGTATCCCATCCCAAAAGGAAATGATTGTGACACCACAGATGTGAGGTTCAGCACCATGGTTAAACCGGTAATCGACAGCAAATGTGCCAACACCGGTTGCCATAAGGGAACAGTCTTTACCGGACTTGACCTCACTACCTATACTGCTGTCGCGGAGATAGCCCACAACGGCAAATTGGTAGGCGCTATCAGCCACGACGGATCAACACCTTTTATGCCCAAAGGGCTGCCCAAACTTGACGATTGTACTATCGCCAAAATAAGCAAATGGGTCAGAGACGGAGCACGCAATAACTAAACCGCCCGGCGGCAAAAACCAGAAAAATTATGAAGCAGATAATCGCAATTATAGGCCTACTTACTATTTCGCTGTCGCATGTGCAGGCACAAAAATGGATGACGCGCACCGGAAAAGTTAGTTTCTTTTCCTCCACACCTGTAGAGAACATTGAGGCCTTTAACAATGAAGCTGCCTGCGTGGTAGAAAGCAAAAACGGTGAAGTTGTATTTATCGTACCCATAAAAAGCTTTCGCTTTGAAAAAGCCCTGATGCAGGAACACTTCAACGAGAACTATATGGAAAGTGACAAATTTCCCAAAGCACAGTACAAAGGGAAAATCACCAATATACAATCGTTGAACTTTAGTAAAGACGGCAGCTACCAGGTAAACACCCAGGGGAAGCTAACCATTCATGGCGTAACCCGCGACGTAACCGTTCCCGGCACTATAATTATATCCGGAGGGGTAGCGACTATTAAGACCAAATTTATGGTAGCTCCGGCCGACTATGGCATTAAGATTCCTTCGATAACCGCATCGAAAATTGCATCTAACATAGAAATCACCATTAACGCGCAGCTCAAAGAAACTAAATAATTCACGCGAAGCAGGTCTCCATTTTGCGAACAAAGCTTCACCCTAAAATTAGCCCTCTAAAAATGACAGGTAGATTTTTACGTTTGAGTTTTTTGAGTCTATTCAGTATCAGTGTCAGTACAGGTTTACTGGCACAAGAGCAACCGAAGCCTGGTAACGGCGAGGGCGACGACCTGATGGCTATACTGGAAAGCCAGGATGCTTCAGGAAAAACGAATTTTACTGCTGCCACTTTTAAAACGACGCGTATAGCTAACGGTCACAGCATTGAACATTTAGGTAAAGGGGTACTCGACTTTCGTGTAAACCATCGTTTCGGACGCATCAACCATGGGCTGAAGGAATTTTTTGGTCTGGACAACGCCACCACCCGCATCGGATTTGATTATGGAGTTACCGACTGGCTTATGGTCGGCATCGGACGAAGCACTTATATGAAGGATGTAGACGGCTTCGTAAAAGTCAAAATTCTTCGCCAGAAAGATGACAACAGTATGCCTGTTAGCCTGAGTTATATGGGTGCCGTTTCGGCACAGGCGGTGGAAGCTGTCAGCCTTCCCCCCGGAGCAGAATATCCGTTCAGCAATCGCTTAGCGTACGTAAATCAGTTACTGATTGCCCGGAAATTCAGCAGCTGGCTTTCGTTGCAACTGATGCCTACGCATGTGCATTACAATTTCGTGCCACTTCGCGATGATCCCAACGACATATTTGCGCTGGGTATAGGAGGAAGATTAAAACTTACCCGAAGAATTTCGCTCACCGGCGAATACTACATGGTGTTACCTGCCGACCAAAAAATACAAGGCACTCGAAATGCCCTGACGCTCGGCTGCGATATTGAAACCGGTGGACACGTCTTCCAGTTATTATTCAGCAATGCCACCGGAATCTCAGAACGCTCGGTGATAGGTCAAACCGCAGGACGCTGGGATAAAGGCGACATTCATTTCGGTTTCAATATTTCCAGAGTATTTACACTTATCCGGCCTAAAGAATTTAAAGACAGCCGTAACAAAATTTGGTAGAAGAATATTCAATTCTCATTGAGAATCTAAGGCCGGAATCAGAAATGTTCCGGCTTTGCTTTTTTACTACCCCTTATTGACTGTAGCTACCAACCTGTCTGTAATGCCTTTAATATTTCGCAACATTATCTTTTTCTCTGCTGCGGGAATAGTTGAAACGAGCTTCCTGACAGGTTCCGGATAAAACCGCGCCACCTTTGCCACTTCCATCCCTCTTTCTGTCAACTCAAGCAAAAACATACGCCTGTCTTCTTCCTGCTGATTTTTCCTGACAAGCTTTTTTTGCAGCAGGGAGCGCAGCGCCACACTTATTGTGGGCTTGCTAAGCTGAAATATCACCGCCAGATCTGACTGCCGGGCACCTTCTTTGTTATCGAATAAGTGAATGATTATCTGCAGCTGCAAAGGACTCAGTCCGTGCTCTTCGGCTTGTGCCGATAATAAAGCACGGAGCAATTGCCCGAGCTCCACGAAGGAACGCACAATTGAAGACGTCATATCCATGTTTCCTGAAGTACTGTCAAACACTGATTTGGCCATAAAAGCATTGTTAATAAAAAGCAAAAATACGAAAACCGAATATAGTGAGTACTACTAACTATTTGCGTAAAATGCTAGCGGCAGGCACGTTTAAATGAAGATAACTTTTCATTAATTATTTGCAGTACTAACCAGTCTTATGTCGTATCTTGTCCTACCTTAAGCGTACCATGGACGCCTGCTCCAAGCCTTGCAGCTTAGGGCATTCAGCGTTTTATAAACCCTATATTTGCGCCCCAAAACAAGGCTGGCATGAAAATATCTATTTTAACTGCAGCGCTATTACTATCCGGTAGCATACACGCACAAAATCTGAACAAGATGCAGGACAGTGCATCGTCAATCCACCAACCTGATACACAATTGGTTGCATCTCAACCTGAACAGGATGGAGGCGCATTGTCGGCGATTGTTATCAGCGGCAATCGCCTGAAACTTCCTTTTGCAGCTCAGAACCGTAATATACAGGTATTGGACCGCATGGTCATTGACAGGCTTCCGGTAAAATCGGTCAACGAATTACTGTCGTATGCAGCAGGGGTAGATGTACGTCAGCGCGGTCCCTGGGGCGGGCAAGCCGACATTGGATTGGATGGTGGCACCTTTGACCAAACCCTAATTCTGGTAAATGGCATCAGAATCAGTGATCCGCAAACAGGGCATAACATGATGAATCTGCCATTGCCACTGGATGCCATCGAACGTGTAGAAATACTGCGGGGGCCGGCCGCACGTATCTACGGTATTAATGCGCTCAACGGTGCTATTAATCTGGTCACCCGTAAGCCGACGAGCAACCAGGTTCGGGCACATGTATATAGCGGAAGTAATTTTTCAAGCGATACCAGCAACCAACAATTGTATTGGGGGCTGGGACTTCAAGCCAGTGTTTCGCTGAGTGCCGAAAAGGCTCAGCACTATGTTTCCATTTCCCGCGATGAAAGTAGTGGTTACAGGTATAATACGGCTTTACAGAATTCAAAAATATTCCATCAGTCTACGCTTCAATTAAAACCGGCTATCGGTGTACAAATTCTCTCGGGCTATGTATTCAATAAATTTGGGGCTAACGGATTTTATGCTGCGCCCGGCGATAAAGAGTCCGAAGAGACTGTACAAACCGGCTTGCTTGCTGCAGGTGCTAGTATTCAGGCTCTTCCCAACTGGACACTTAAACCACGCATAAGTTACCGATACAACCACGACGACTACCGATATATAAAACGGGAACCCGAATTGTTTCGCAACCGGCACGAAACTCATGGACTCCAGGCCGAAATACATAATAGCATTCGAACCTCCTGGGGTACCTGGGGACTGGGTATGGAGTACAGAAAAGAAATAATCAACAGTAGTAATCTCGGCAACCATGAACGCGACAATTACGGATTGTATGCCGAGTATGCTATGGAAGCGGTGGAAGGTCTGAAAGTGAATCTTGGCGCCTACCTGAATTACAATCCAATATTTGGATGGAAAGCCCTTCCGGGAATTGATGCAGGATATCAGCTAAGTTCGAAATGGCGGGCATTTGCAAATGCAGGTACCGGGCAACGTCTTCCGACATATACCGACTGGTATTATAAGGGACCACAGAATATAGGAAATGATCAACTGGAACCGGAGTACGCATATAATACCGAGCTGGGTATCAAGTACAGCGACCATCGACTCAATGCAAGTGCCAGCTATTTCTATAAGCATGTAAGCAATTTTATAGACTGGGTAAAGGATTCCATTACCGATCCATGGCAACCTCAAAACTACCACCGGCTCGATGTCAACGGACTTAGTCTTACCAGTGATTACAGAATTATGGGAGACAAAAATGCGACCATACAGATAATCGCCGGATTGTCCTATACATGGCTGGATATAAAAGTCAGAGAAAGTAATACAGCGGATAACCAGCGTTTGTCGCGGTATGCCCTGGAACACCTGCGGCAGCAGCTGTGCATCAGAGGCAGTATCAACATACAACAACGCCTACAGATATCACTTACAGGCCGGTACCAGCAACGGGTTCAATACACCGATTACTTCCTGGCTGACCTGCGCTGTTCATACGACCTGGGACAGTTCAATGTCTATATGGATTTATCAAACCTTGGTAATGTTCAGTACATTGAAGCAGCAGCTGTACCTATGCCGGGTCGCTGGCTGAGCCTGGGGTTACGACTACAATTAGGAATGGGTAGCTAAACGTCGTAAGCAAACCTATCCAAAGCTTCGCAGTACCTATGGACCTACAATGAAAAATCTCAGCTATCGAATTACGGTAACTTCTCCCTTCATGCTGAGGGGCGGTATAGAGCGGTCGGTTGCTGTTGCCTCCAGGTAATAATGATAAACTCCGACATCAACGGGCTGTCCATTGAACATTCCGTCCCAGCTAATATCGGTAGAAAAAGATGTGAACAATACCTTTCCCCAACGGTTAAAAATCTGTAGCTTGAATTTATCCGTAAGGCACACCGGTACTACTTTCCATGTATCATTGACACCATCGTTGTTGGGACTGAAGGCATTCGGTATCCAGAAGCAAAAATTGCAGTCCACGTAGTTGATAGTAACAGAGGCAGTATTATAACCACAACTTCCTTCAGCCGTGACGGTATAGGTACCCGCGGTTTTTATTATAGTGCAACAACCTTCGTCGCCGGTACTCCAGCGGTAATTAATAAAATCCTGTACCTGTACTTCAAGCTTAAGGGGCATGCCGTTACAAAGCGTTGTATCGTTCCCCAGGGCAACAGTGGGCGCGGGCGTAGTATCGGAAACATTAAACTTCATAATTTTTTTGCAGCCATTCGGCGCCGTAATACGCAACGAAAAATCGCCTAAATCAATTCCGGTAAGTGTATCGATGTATGCATCCTTTACTCTAAGGAGCGCACCATCGGCGTCCAGCCATTCATACTTAAAAATACCGCCCGCATCAAGCGGTTTCACCCAGGCCAGGCCATTACTTTGGTTGCTGCAGGGCGGACGCACTTTTAATTCGAACTTACCATCATACTCTGTTATCCTTAATACATAAGCTTGTGTACGTCGTGCTGCCAACGGACAGCCATCATCGAGGAAGGTTACATAAATCAGATAATTACCGGGTGTGAGATCGGCCAGATCCCAATGCAGGGTGAAGGCAGGTGCTACAGTGCTATTATTCTGCACTGTAATGGTGGCGCCTTGCGGCAGGTCGTCGTACAAGATGGTGATGTTATCGCCGTTCTGATCCGACGCCTCAACGGTAAATGTTAGTTCTCCGGCTGTGCCATAGCAAACTTCAAACACCTCCGTTCCTGCATCTTCAAAATGGCTTGCTCCCGACGACGACACAACCTGTTGAGCAGGCAGATCATTGTTGCAGTTATCCATAATCACAAAAGTCAACTCGCGCATACTGCTTCCCACCTTTACACCATCCCTGAACTCCTCCACCTGATTTACGACCACACAATTACTCACCAGATTGGGAGTAAAACTTAACTGCCCGGAAACAGAACTGAAGCTGAATTCGCCCGGCGCAACGGGCAAAGGCATCTGCGGCGTGTAAGGAGGAATGCTAATTTCGTCTATTACTTCCGAAGCTGTGGCCCCCGGTTGTTTGGCTGCGATCAGTGAAAACTCAAGCAAATCTCCATCAGCATCTGTGGCACCCAGGTTATAAATAGAGGGTTTGTGAACACAAAAGAAAGGTGATGGCGCTACATTGTTAACAGGAGAGTTGTTGTTCCCTTTTGAGTTATTGAGCATTGCTTCCAACACCATGATGGACGCCCCATCCTGAGTTTCGATATTACTTATATTAATACTCCGGCCGGCAGAAGAGCCTACACTAAAGGTGCCCTTAAATACAAATCGCCAATTGTCGTGAACGCCTTCTATGTCGAAATTTCCTTCATAGACAAAAACCTTAACACCGGGCAAAGGGTTGTTTACATTGGAACAGGCAGTATTGCCGGCCTCGTCTGGACAAAGAGATGTTATTTCCTTATCACTGAGCTCCGAATTGAGTTGCAGAAATTTTTGTCCGATGTAGATGTCAGACTTGTATGCTTCCACGAGCGGTCCCCCATTGTACAGTGTTGCAAAGCCCCCGCTGGTACCTTGCGAACTGCAATCGGCATACAAGGTGAGTACTACTTTGTATGTAGAGATATTGCCCGAAGATCCTAAAAATCTATACCCGATTTCGCCCCCAAACAGATGATTGCCATAAACTGCCGGTCGCATGCAAAGGGTACAGGCCAGTAGCACCAGCAATGTGATTAGATGCTTTCTCATAGATTGGGATTCGGTTTGCAAACTGCAAAAATACGCTTATCGTAGTAAGGTAATATCACCCTTTAATTTTAGCGCTCCCCGGGACTTGTCCAGGGGGGTAGCTTCAACATAATAAAAGTAAGTACCCGCATCTACCTGGCGGCCGTTGTGGGTTCCATCCCAACTTTGGCTTGTAGTAAAGGAAGAGAAAATCAGCTGTCCCCAACGATTGAAAACATTCAGTTTGAATTTATCCAACAAACAGGTTTCCCGTATCAGGAAATAGTCGTTTTGCCCATCACCATTAGGCGTAAATGCGTTCGGAATAAACAAACAAAAATCGCAATACACATTTCTGATGTAAACGGAATCCTCCGCACTTCCGCAGGTATTATGCGCAGTAAGTATGTACCAGCCGGAATCAACAACCGTTATGCAACACTCTTCGGCCCCTGTGCTCCACTTATAATCTACATCAGTCTGCATCGACAAAGGCTCCAGATATATGGGCATTCCCGTGCATAAAGTGGTGTCGCTCCTTACTTCAACCACAGGCGCCGGCTGTTCGCTTACGGTAACCATGACATTGGTCCCGCATCCTTCCGCATTCCGGATATACACTTTATAAGTTTCGGCAGCTAAATTGCGCAGGGTGTCCCCCGTTGTAGAATTGGTATTGCCCAGCTCCTCACCCAACGAATTAACCCAACGATAATTGTACATTAGATTGACAGCTTCCTTAGGCACCACCCAGGCAGCTCCCTTCGCCATACCCTCGCAGGTAGGAATCTCGCCGCCTATAAATTCATTGATATGGGGGATTATCTGAATTGTATATGCAATGGTTTTAGTAGAGACCAATGGACATCCGTCGTCGGTATAGGTTATATAAAAAATATAGTTACCGGGAGGCGCATCAATAACATTCCAGCGAAACTTAATTTTCGGACTAACAGTTCCGTTGTCCTGTATGTCTAATGAAGCGCCAATGGGCAGATTACTGAAAGTAACGTTAGTATTGTCATTGTTCGGATCTGACATATCAATGTCGAACGACAGATCGTCGAGCTGTCCTTCACATACAGACAGTATAAGGTTGCCGTTGGGATCAGTTACCGTGTGCGCGTTTTGAATATTGTGCACGTCCGTTATTGCTGCATCATTGTTACAATTGTCTAAAATTACGAAAGTCATTTCCCTCATACTGCTGCCTACCTTTATCCCGTCTCTATACTCCTCCACCATATTCACAACCAGGCAATTCATTACCTGATTGGGGGTAAAACTCATTTGCCCGTTGGCAGCATTGAAATTAAAATTACCCGGAGCCGTTGGCAGGGGCAGTGTTGGTGTAAATGGTGGGATATAGGTTACATCCAATGCAGGAGGTACATTGGTGGCTGTCATCTGCTTTGCGTTTATCAGGCTGAATTGCAGCACATCATTTTCGGGATCGGCGGCTCCCAGGCTGTAGGTCGATGCTTTATTGAGACAAAAGAAAGGCGTGGGCATCGAGGTAAATGTGGTTGAACTATTAGGTGCAAGCGTGTTATTTAAAGTAGCTTCCAGAAACATGACGATACCGGCTGCAGACCCATCGTTTACAATGGCATTTTGGATAATGGAACTGCGTCCGGCCATAGAGTTATTGGTAATACTTCCTTCGAAACAAAAGCGCCAGTTGAGATCAAAGCCTTCCAGTTCAAAATCCTTCACGTAGATGAACTTTTTAATTCCCGGAATCGGATTAAAAATATCGACGCAGGTTGTATTCGGAGCTTCGTCAGGGCAAACCGGTGTAATTTCGATATTACTTTCTGCGGGAACATAAGTCATGTTTTGCCCGCCCATGTACTGATCACCTTTGTACAACTTCACTACAGGGTACGCGTTAATCAATGCATTGAAAACACTCCCCGGACCCGTATCTGAAGAGCAGTCTGCAAAAAATGCAAGCCTCACCTGATAGGTTTGTTTCAGTCCATTTGTAGCAACATGTTTATAGGTTATTTCTGCACCTAAAAGATGGTTTGCAAATACATTTGGTGCACTCCCAATGCAAAGAAGTAGTAATAGAAAATAAAATTGCCGGCGCATTAAATTATGTTTTGGAAAGTATTGAAGGACTCCGGTTAAAAAGACGAACTAATTTAATGCACCGTTGGGATTTGCAATGCGCGACGACATGGTTATGTAAGGATTTGTACTGATGCACCAACAATCATTTTACTGCCAGATCTGCTTTAGAAAACGGATTCCTTATAATCAGCATTGCCGGATCAGCACCAATCGTTCAGCATATTTAGCAAAAATTTGCTATTGCTATACTTTAAGCAGGGTCTTGTACTCCGCGTTGTTCTTCAAAACCTGCACTGCTTTCTCCAGATTCTTGTCGTCTGTCTTCAGCTTATTCATGATCCGTCCCCGCTGAAAGTAATAGCGGCTGATAATCTCGCTGTTCAACATGTTCATCACTTCTGCTTTGTGTTTAAGCAAATCCTGCTTTTTATCATGCGACAATCTTTTTGCAAGCGCCGCAAATTCTGATTTAATCTGATCGAAATACTGCTCTTTCTCCGCAGCTTCTTTCAGTTCCTCCAATAATTCTTCACTATCGGTTTTGTAGGAATAGTCCTTGTCTCCCAACCACTGTACAAATTCGTTGAACTCATTATCTGTAAGCGCAAAATCGGTAGCGGCTGCGATCGTAGCATGCTTGTAAAAATATTGGGTGGCGTATTCAAATATAAAGTTGTTGGTAACCAAAGCTTCTGCGATAGGACTAGGCTGATCCACCGGAATTTTAATATCGGGCTCTATTCCCCCGCCGTCATATACCTTTCTGCCAATTTTGGTTTTGAATTCGCGGCGCAACGAGTCTGCTACTGAAGAAACACTTCCGTCTTCATTTCTGTGCGAATAGTCCAAAGCCTGTATACAACGGCCGGTAGGAGTATAATATTTTGCGGTTGTTATTTTAAGTCTTGCATTATAACCAAGGGGCCTGATATTTTGCACCAGTCCTTTCCCAAAGGAGCGCGTTCCGATTACTACGCCACGATCCAGATCCTGCGTTGTTCCGGCCACAATTTCCGAGGCTGAAGCCGACCCCTGGTTAATAAGTACAGCCAATGGTATTTCCAGATCCCAGGGGCTTCCGGTAGTTTTAAATTCTTTGTCCCATTCTTTATTCTTCCCTTTTGTACTCACCACCAGTTGCCCTTTGTCAATAAAAAGGTTGCAGACCCTTACCGCTTCTTCCAGCAGGCCTCCGGGATTACCTCTCAGGTCCAGCACAACTCCCTTAAGCGCAGGTTGCTCCTTTTTCAGACTGTCGAGTGCATTGCGTACATCGCGGGCGCAGTTTGGCGTAAATTGTGCCAGGTGAACGTAGGCGATGTTGCGATCGCCAATCAGGCAAGCATAGGACACACTTGACATTTTAATTTCTTCGCGGGTAATGGTCTTCACTTCTTCCTTACCGGACAGGGGATGTTTCAAAGTCATGGTTAGCGTAGTACCGGGTGCGCCGCGCATCAGATTCCCGATTTCGTCTGAGCTTCGGCCCTCGATGGATTCACCGTTAACAGCTATAATAATATCACCGGGCTTTACACCGGCTTTGGCTACTGGGCCGTTTTCATAAAGTTCGGCTACCACGGTTTTACCATCAATCACGCGGGTACTCACTCCTACACCGCTGTATTTACCAGTGGTTTGCAATTCGTAGTCTTCCATCTCAGCTTCGGTAATGAGGTTAGTGTACGGATCCAGCTCATTGAGCATGGCGTCTACACCGGTCTTCACCATTCTTCCGGGTTCTATGGGATCTACATAAAACTGGTTCAGCTCTTTAAATACATTAGAGTATATCTCCAGATTCTTGGATATTTCAAAATAACGGTCTGCCTGTTCTGTACCCTGCGCCTGCGCGTTGATCTGTATCAGGCTTAAAGCCGACAGCATTATGAGAGGAAGCCGCTGCCTAAAGGCTTTTCGCGAATGGATCATGTTCTGATTTTTGCTTAGAATTAAATAGCAAATTAACGATTTTTGCCGATACAAGTTTAATTCAACTGAATGTCGGAAACCATCAAAAGAATTGTAATTATAGGACCTGAGTCAACGGGTAAGAGTACGCTGAGTCGCCGGCTGGCTGCTCATTTCGAAACCTCATTTGCCGACGAATATGCACGCAGCTACCTTGAAAATCTGAACCGTCCATACGAGCAGAAGGATTTGATAAACATTGCAAAAGGTCAAAGAGCAGCTATGGCGGCTGCCCTAGAAAGTGCCCGAAACGGATTGGTGATTTTTGATACTGACTTATACGTTTTAAAAGTATGGAGCGAAAGCAAGTACAATAGCTGCGATACCTTTATCTTAGAGCAGATTGCCGAACAACAAATAGACTTTTATATCCTGACAAATATTGATTTCCCCTGGCAGTACGATCCTCTGCGCGAGCATCCGGAACCGGCCATGCGTACCCATTTTTTTAAAACTTACCTAGAAATAGTAGTGCAGTCCGATATACCCTTTTACATTGCCAGCGGATCCGAGCAGCAACGCTTCCATGATTCTGTACAAAAAATAGAAGAGCTTGCTTTTAGCTGAGCTGTTTTTCCATATAAAAATGAGGAATACCTACCTCCTCAAACTGTTCGCCTTTGACCACGTAACCGTCTTTTAGATAAAAAGGGACGGCGGTAGCTCGTGCATGCAGTACAATCCGGTTTCTTCCATTGCGGGAAGCAAACTCTGCTGTAGCAGCAAGGAGCTTTCTTCCAATTCCCTCAGCCTGCATTTCGGGCGCCACTGCCATTTGCCGTAGTTTATAGGTATGGGCATCAACATTCTTCAACATTACGCAGCCTGACACTCGCTCATCCTTTGCATAAACAAATACAATCTCTTCCTCTTCTATACGCAGGTCTTCATCAAACAGATTCAGTCCCAGCGGTGTGCGCAGTACCCTCTGCCTCAGTTCGATCACCTGGGGGTATAAAGGATGAGCGGTTGTGATAATAAATATTTCAGGATGCGCAATAGTATTGGTCTCCATAGGCTTTTATAAATCTTTGACAACATGAATAATCGACCTTAAAAACACTTTAAATGACAGTGCTTTTTATGCCGGACGCTTGCTTAGGCTTTGCAAAATAGTGTGGATTAGTGGCATTATATGTAAATTGCAGTTTCAAAAAATCAAATTTTCCAGATGTCACTACCGCAGTTGCGAAATTACGCCGGAGGCCAATGGGTTCCGGGCGAAGAAAGTGGAGAAATTCTATATAACGCCATAACCGGCGAACCTATATACAGTGCCAGCAGCAAAGGGCTCGATTTTGGAGCCATGATGAAATATGCACGTACCAAAGCCGGCCCCGTTTTACGTAAAATGACCTTTCATGAAAGAGGCAGAATGCTGAAAGCACTTGCACTGTACCTTATGGAACGGAAGGAAACCTATTATACTATTAGCCGCTACACAGGTGCTACCCGCGCCGACAGCTGGGTAGATATCGAAGGTGGTATCGGAAATTTATTCGCCAACGCGTCTTTGCGGCGTCAGTTTCCCGACGAGCCATTTTATGTCGATGGTGATCCGGCAATGCTTTCCAAAGGAGGAAGTTTTATAGGACATCACATTATGGTTCCCCGTCAGGGTGTGGCTATCCATATCAATGCCTTCAATTTTCCGGTATGGGGCATGCTCGAAAAAATAGCAGTCAACCTTTTAGCGGGTGTTCCTGCCATTGTAAAACCAGCTACACTCACCTCTTTCCTTACCGAGGCAGTAGTGTCCGACATCATAGCATCCGGTATATTACCCGAAGGCTCCCTGCAATTGATATGCGGCTCAGCCAGAGGAATTCTCGATTTTGTAGAGAACGGCGATGTGGTAACGTTTACGGGGTCGGCCAGTACAGGAAAAATGCTGAAGGCGCATCCCCGACTGATCGACGAAGCCGTGCCTTTCAATATGGAAGCCGATTCGCTCAACTGCTGTGTATTAGGTACAGATGTTGTTCCCGGCACCACCGAATTCGACCTGTTCATTAAGGAAGTAGCGCGCGAAATAACTACCAAAGCCGGCCAGAAATGTACCGCTGTTCGTCGAGTACTGGTACCTTCCGACAGGGTGGAAGATGTACAAATTGCACTCGGGAAACGATTGTCTGCCACGCTCATAGGTGACCCGTCGGTAGAAGGTGTTCGCATGGGCGCACTGGCAGGTATGTCGCAGAAAAAAGAAGTACTGGAGAAGATTGAAGAGTTATCCAGGTGCCAGCAAATTGTGATCGGAGATTTAGAAAAATACGAACTGCACGGTGCTGATAAAGAAAAAGGAGCCTTTCTCCCGCCGATTGTATTCTATAACGATGATCCTTTCCATAAAACTGCCTGCCATGAAGTAGAAGCCTTTGGTCCGGTTAGTACCATCATGCCGTATGAAACCATTGGCGACGCTATAGCCTTGTCAAAAATGGGTAAAGGCTCATTGGTAAGCTCGATAGTAACCGCCGACGACCGTATTGCCCGCGAATATGTATTGGAAGCAGCCAGCATGCATGGAAGAATTCTGGTGTTAAACAGCGATTGTGCCAAAGAGAGTACCGGGCATGGATCGCCCATGCCACTACTGGTGCATGGTGGCCCCGGACGGGCAGGCGGCGGCGAAGAAATGGGTGGAAAGCGAGGTGTATTGCATTATATGCAACGTACCGCCATTCAGGGTTCACCAACTACCATCACGCATATTACCAACGTTTACCAACAGAACGCCCGCCAGAAGGAAACTGACATACATCCGTTCAAGAAATACTTTGAAGATCTTGAAATCGGAGAGACCTTAGTCACCGCAAAACATACCGTTACGGAAACTGACATTACCAATTTTGCAAACGTCAGTGGCGACAATTTCTACGCTCATATGGATGCCACTTCATTGGAAGGCACCATCTTCGAACGCAGGGTGGCGCATGGGTACTTTGTACTTTCAAAAGCGGCAGGATTGTTTGTAGACGCCAAAAAAGGCCCGGTACTGCTGAATTACGGCATTGATGAGGCAAGATTCACCAAACCGGTTTATCCAGGTGCAACCATAGGTGTTCGACTTACCGTAAAACAAAAGGTGGATCAGGAAAAACGTAGTGAAGAAGATATTGCGAAGGGAATTGTAAAATGGCTGGTAGATGTATATGACGAGACCGGAGAAACGGTTGCCATAGCTACTATCCTGACCATGGTAAAGAAAAGGAATCAGGAATAAACAAGGGCAATGGTTGCGGGAATGGAGAATACCGTGCCGGTAACAAATTCATCGGTGTCAATTATGGCATCATGTCCTACCTACAGCAATCCTGGCGTTACTACGCGGGCACCGGCGCGAATGAATCGCCCTGGTGGTGGGGGCTCATGACATTTACCAGTTGCACCACGGCAGCCCGCTGCAGTCGGGAGTTGACCTGTATCCGCGTCCTATCGCCCCAAGACCGGGCTGAACTGGAGCGCGAATTCGGTGAGCTGGGTAAAATCGGTGAAAAGCACAGTCCTGAAGGCAGGATTCTTCTTGCGGAGATCATAAAAGCTTATAACGATGATGATAACACAACAGGCCTCCGCGCCTTCCTGGAGGCGGAACAAGCGAATCCGGAAGCGAAGAAGCTGCTTGTTCCGCTTTATATTGATATGGGGCTATATACTGAAGCCGAAGAGCTAATCGACACTTTGAATATCGATCTGCCAGCCTGGGACGACTACCGTAATTTTTATACCATTATGATGGACCTGAAGCGTAACAACCGCAGGCATGATTCGCTCACGGTTCCCGAATCGATCATCATGCTTGCACTTGCGGCAGATACGACCAGCGAGCTGAACGGCTATGCAAAAAGCCTGCTGGAGTGGTTCGGAATCGTACCCTGGGAGCACGATATCGAAGAAATACCGGTGGAGGAAATATCTCGCAAGATCAAATTCCCGGCGCTGAACAACAACCCGGCCAGCCAATTGCTGGAAGCAACGCCCAATCCTTCTGCTGATTATGCAGATATCAGGATGATTATTACACAACAAGATGAAAACAGGCATCCCAAACTTGTAGTACGCAACAGCACCGGTTCCATCGTGTTTTCGGAAAGCTTAAAAACGGGTGAGCAAAAGATACGGGTACATACCGCCGGCTGGAGCTCAGGCTTGTACTTCTACAGCCTGATCTGCGGTGAAAAGGTATTGGATACTAAGAAACTAAGCGTGGTGAAACATTAACATAGAGCCGGGTTACCGCGAATTATACATTTCATTGCCTGCTTTTTTTATCTTTAAGGCAGGCATTGATCAACAAACAAACTATGAAACGATTTCTAATACTAACAAATTTCCTGCTTGTGATACATCTTTGCAAGGCCCAACGCTGCGAGATTATTTCGGTAGATCATTTTGGAGGAAATATAGGAGAAAACATAATATCTCCAGGCGTAATGGTCTTTCCCGGCGAAAGCTTTTGCTTTACAATAGAAAGTAATTCAACCAATGGAAGTATTTATACGAATTGTGATGAAGTAGGGAATAGTTTTTGTATCCAGAGAAATTACAATCATGATTTTACAACCCAAATTGGCAATAAGTGTGTTCCGAAAGGAACGGGATTCAAATGGGCTACATTCTACCTTTATCCGCAAATAAATGGTGATACGATCTTGATGGGCACCCGGGAAACAGACCTGACCGGCCAGGATTTTGCCATCGAAAGAAGGAATGCTAACGGTAATGTGCTGTGGACCAAATACTATGGTGGCAGCGGCCTGGAAAGTATGAATGTCGCAGCGGAAACGGAGGATGGCGGGTTTATCGTGGCCACAGGCAGCACTTCGAGTGACGGGGATGTTGGCCTGCATTACGGCAGCGCCTTTGAGCCGGATACCTGGGTATTCCGACTGGATAATGATGGTAACATGCTTTGGAGTAAGGTGCTGGGTGGCAGCGGTGCAGATCTGGTACGTGACGTGAAGCTGGCGGTAGATGGCGGTTGCTACCTTTTTGGCACCACTACTTCATCTGACCATGATGCCACCGGTATGAAGGGGGGGTCGGACCTGCATATCATAAGATTGGATAGTGGGGGCAATAAGCAGTGGCACCGCTGCCTGGGCGGCAGCGGGCTGGATGGCGGCGGCTACGATCCGGATATTAAGGCGATAGCAGACGGCAATGGCGGATTCTACATACTGAACCGGACTGCATCGCTGGATGGGGATGTACAATACCGTCTGCCGGACGACGCCGATTTCTGGCTCGTGCATATTGATAGTGTTGCAAATATCATCTGGGAGCGAACCTTCGGAGGGGGTAGTTACCAGGTACCCACGTCCTTCTGTCGGGCAACGGATGGCAGCTTCTGGATGGGGGGCTATAGCACACACCAGGATGTCCCACGAGGTATGACCGACGTTTGCTACATAAAAACCGACGGTTGGGTAGTACACGCTGATAGTAACGGTAACTTCATTAACCAGATTGTATTGGGAGCAGACCAAGATGAAAGGGTTAAATCCTTACACCCATTACCAGATGGAACAGTTCTAGCAGCAGGTACCTACATCGAGAATAACGGTTTACGAAGCGAGGGCTTTCCTGCTACCTCTGAAGGCTCTTTCGACATTTTCATCGCCCGATTAGGTCCGAATACAGTCAGCATCGCTGAACAGCAGAAGCACCTGCCGCAATGGGAACTGTTTCCCAACCCGGCTAATGACGGGTTACATATCCGTACGCACGATGATAAAAAATACCGGCTGCGTTGTATAGATGCAGGGGGCAAAACAATCTATCGCTCCCGCTTTCGTAATGAAGCCTATATCCCCACCGCAGGCTGGAATAATGGTATATACCAGTTAGAAATAACGGATAGCGACGGCAGAACCGGCTTAAAGAAGGCCGTGATAACGCATTAAGCATTCACATAGATGATCATTCAGCGCTGATAACTACCGGTTGTTAATTAAGACTTTCCAAACTAAATTCTCTAATCGTCTGCAATCAAAAGCACTAAAATGAATCTTATCTCAAAACATATGGGATTGATTTTCACAAAATCGGACAAAAGAACTAATAAATCCCGTATGCCAGTTTAGCAATTAAGGATACAAGTTGCTTAGGAACGAAAGATTCTTAGCTTTTAATAACTATCAACAATCGTTCAGAGGAACTGTGTTAGTAAAATAAGAATTAATCGCAATTTTTTTTGTTCATATGCATACCAAGGTATGTGTGTGAACAAAGCCTCGTCATTTTCGCTGTAATTCCAGTCCTCCCACACAACAAAGCCTTGCACCCAGCAAGGCTTTTCGTTATTTAACGAAAAGAAGAAATCCGGTAACAGAACCCAAATTTGTTCAAAGGTAATCCTTGGTTTACCCGTGAACAGGATTGGCTCTGTGCAGTGGAAACGAGTGGAGCATATGAAAAGAGCAATCACATATTACAGGGTATCAACAGGGCGGCAGGGGAAAAGCGGCCTTGGGTTAGAAGCGCAAAGAAAGTCCGTAGAGGATTTCGTTTGATATAAGGAATTTATACGGAGCGGGGAGTTCCGTTTCCAAAACCAGACAAAATGATTGCTCAGCCGGACACCTTCATTTGAATGTGAAAAATTATGGAAACAATCTTAACAGCGATATCGTTGTTTGCAGCTTTGACAACCCCATTTTTGGACATTTATAGAAGGGCAAATTTGGACATTTTGAGTGCTTTTTCTATAAAACAAAAGTTTCCAATTGAAACCAGTTTCAAACCTCAATATTAAAGCCAGCGAACACTTTCAGCCATTTATACCAAATATTTTTGACCACCTTGTCTTAAAAAAAAATGATACCAGCACTCTTGCTACTACCACCTCTTCAAAAAAGAAGAACCAGTCGTATGCTGACCGGCTCTTAACTGTACATCACTGAATTGTTTTCCTTCCATTAAAACACCGAACCTTCCTGTTCTTTAAGTGCCTTCACCTGATCCAGGGCCTCAGGAATCACATCGCTTATAATAGTTATAAAAGAATCCTTTCGCGCATTGCTCAGGGCGAAATCGATGGCTTCACTTTCCTTGGGAATGATATGAACTTCCACCTCCTTATTCACGTTGCGGATACCTTTCAATATAAGGTCAATGATCTCTTGATCCGATCTCCCCCGCAGATTTTTATCCTGACGGATAATGATTTCATCAAACATCTTGCCTGCTTCCTCGCCCAGCGCTATGGTATCTTCGTCGCGCCTGTCGCCAACCCCGGCTACTATTCCAACTTTATGCGAAGCACTTACCTGTTCTACAAATCGGCCAATAGCCTGCATACCATGCGTGTTGTGAGCATAGTCCAACATTACGGTAAAGTTGTTGAACTTGAATATATTCATCCGTCCCGGTGTAAGCGCCGGAGAAGGCACAAAGGTTTGCAATGCCAGGCGAATATTCTCAATGGAGACTTCCGATACATAAGCTGCTAAAATAGCACCAAGCGCATTGGCTACATTAAATTCAGCGGTTCCCGAAAAGGTAATCGGAACATTGGATACCTTTTCAACCCTTATTTTCCAGCCTCCTTTAAGAATAGTAAGATGACCGTGTTCATACACAGCAGCCAAACCTCCCTTTCGGCAGTGTTCGGCAATGCGCCGGCTGTTTTCATCGAGGGAGAATAACGCTACATTACATTCCAGTTCTTTACGCATATCATACACGAGATCATCGTCTGCATTCAGCACCGCGTAACCATGAGGGAAAACTGTCTTGGGAACTACCGCTTTAACCCTGGCCAGTTTCTCTATTGTATCGATGCCGCCAAGGCCTAAATGATCGCCGGCTACATTGGTTACTACTGCTACATTGCAATGGTGGAATCCAAGACCGGCCCGCAGGATGCCGCCGCGGGCACATTCCAGCACTGCTGTTTCCACCGTAGGGTCCTTCAGTATGAACTCTGCAGATACGGGGCCGGTGCAATCGCCCGACTGCATCAGCTGGTTTTGAATATAGATACCATCGGTGGTGGTATAACCAACCGTAGATCCTGTTTGTTTCATGATATGCGCTATCAGACGGGTGGTGGTAGTCTTACCATTGGTTCCCGATATCGCTATAATTGGAATCCGGGCCGATTTGCCGGGAGGAAACAGCATGTCGATCACGGGTTCAGCAACATTTCTTGCTAAACCTTCGGAAGGTGCAAGGTGCATGCGGAATCCGGGGCCTGCATTTACTTCGATAACGGCACCTCCATTTTCGGCAATTGGAGTGGTAAGGTCGGGTGCAATCACGTCTACGCCGCAAATATCCAGGCCTATAATACGGGCTATTCGTTCGAAAAGAATAATATTACTGGGATGCACCTGATCGGTGAGATCGGTACTGGTACCGCCGGTACTTAAGTTTGCGGTAGGCTTGAGCCATACGGTTTCCCCTGCCGGCAATATAGTTTCGAGCGTCAGGTTTTTTTCACGCAAAATATTTTCTGTCTGCGCGTCAACCGAAATATTGGTCAATACTTTTTCATGTCCAAATCCGCGACGCGGATCACTATTGACGATATCAATCAGTTGTGCGATGGTATGCTCACCGTCACCGGTTACGGCAGCCGGCGTCCGCAAGGCAGCAGCCACAAATTTATAGTTAATTACCAGCGCTCTATGGTCAAAACCGGTTACATATTTTTCGCAAATAACGGCCCTTGAGTGCTTTTTGGCTATTGCCATACCTTCAAGCAGTTCTTCCCAATTCTTGAGATTGGTGGTAGCACCCCTACCGTGGTTCCCATTAAGCGGTTTGGTAACCAGGGGATAACCTATTTTCTTTACCGCCTGTTCCAGATCTTCTTCATCATACACAATCATTCCGCGCGGCACGGGTACTTCTGCGGCTTCCAGCAGGTTTTTGGTATCTTCTTTATCACAGGCAAGTTCTACTGCAATACTACTGGTCGTACTGGCAACAGTAGCCTGTATACGTTGCTGGTTTTTTCCGTAGCCCAGTTGCACCAGCGAATGGCGGTTTAACCGGATCCAGGGAATACGACGGCGCACGGCTTCTTCAACAATTGAACCGGTACTGGGTCCAAGTCGCTCTTCCTCACGCAATTCACGCAGTTTCTGAATATCGGCTGCCAAATCATATTCCTTCCCGTCTACCAATGCCTGCGCAATAGCTACCGATGCTTTGGCGGCAAATATGCCTGCTTTGGCTTCGTAGTAGGAAAATACTACATGATAAACACCGGGCCGGTCGCTTTCCCGTGTACGTCCAAAGCCTACTTCCATGCCCGCAAGTGTTTGTATCTCCAAAGCTATGTGCTCAATCACATGTCCCATCCAGGTCCCTTCTTCCACACGGGAAAAGAATCCCCCTTCAACCAGCTCGCTGCATCGATGAGTATACAAACTGGGTATCAGGGCTTTCAGGCGGTCCAGAAATCCATCGATCTTATTGGTAGGCCGCTGTTCCAGCTCCTCCAAATCCAGCAGCATTACAATCAGGTTGTGCCGTTTTACAGACCAGTAATTCGGCCCCTTCATTACTTTTATATCCAGTATTTCCATGAAACAAATTCATTTTTAATCGATTAATAAATCTCAATGCAGTTAAAGTATGAATTTATTTTCTCAAATAAAAGTACCGGATGATTTTAATCCCAAATCTAAAGACACGCGCAAAAAAGCCCGGCGCTGTTGATTGAACAGAGCGGGCAGCAACTCATCGAATTTTCGGGATGTATTTCGGCTGAATTAGTGCTGGGCATGTAGCCGCACCTTCATATTATGCATTGTATTCTGCAGCTTAATCTGACATGCCAGCCGCGAATTGGGAAGCAAATCGGGAAGGGTATCGAGCATGGCGTACTCGTCGTCGCTCATTTCCGGTAGCACATCTTCTCCTTCCAGCACATCTACACAACAAGTTGCACACAAAGCCATGCCCCCGCAGGTAGCCAGTACGTCATATTCGTTGGCAACCAGTATTTCCATAAGGCTAAAGCTCATATCTGTAGGTGCTTCTACAGGATTTACCGTACCGTTCCTGTCTTCAACGAAAACGGTGATAACATTGTCTTGCATATAAATATGTACCGGTGCTGATTTCCCGGAATTGCAAAACTATAAAATTTTGCATTTAGGATGTAGTATAAAAAGAAAACACCCGCCGTACAGCAGGTGTTTTCTTTTCAGCATCAAATGTCTTAGAATTCATTTACCCCATTTACCGTAGTATACTTCATCGTATACTTAACACCAGGGTTGATATACTTATACACGCTGTGACTCATTAACGCCGCCTCGTGAAAACCGCAAAGAATCAGCTTCAGCTTGTTTTTATACGTATTGATATCACCAATAGCCCAAATACCCGGTACATTGGTTGAATAATCTTCGGTATTTACTTCAATGGCATTTTTGTCGATGTTCAGGTTCCAGTTTTCGATTGGCCCGAGCTTAGGACTCAAACCGAATAAAGGAATCAGGTAATCGGCATCTATAGTGCGCACCTCTTTGGTTTTGCTGTCCTGCATAGATACTGCGTGCAGGGTACCATTGCCATGCACCTCTGTAAGGTTCGTATTAAGGACCAGTTCAATTTTGCCTTCTTCCGCAAGTTGCATCACTTTGTTGACGGAATCGGGTGCGCCTCTGAAGCTTTCGCTGCGGTGAACAAGGGTCACTTTTTTGGCTATGTTGGCCAGATAGATAGTCCAGTCGAGCGCGCTGTCTCCACCGCCGGCAAGAATCATGTTCTTATCGCGGTAGTATTCGGGCTCCAGGATCATATAATTAACTCCTTTACCATTCTCGAATTGTTCTAACCCCTCTACGGCTGGTTTACGGGGTTCGAAGCATCCAAGGCCGCCTGCAATTACCACAGCTTTGGCTTCAATCCTGGTTCCCATATTGGTACAGAGTACGAAATCGGCTTCTCCACGCTTTTCCAGTGTTTCTACCCGCTCACCCAGGGTATAGGAAGGATGAAAGGGCGCAATTTGTTCTTTCAGGTTATCGATCAGTTCCTGTGCGAGCACAGAAGGGTAACCCGGAATATCGTAAATAGGTTTCTTAGGATAAATTTCAGAAAGTTGTCCTCCAACCTGGGGCAGATAGTCAATCAGGTGACAACGCATTTTCAGGAGGCCTGCTTCAAACACGGCAAATAGTCCAACCGGCCCGGCGCCAATGATGGCTATATCAGTTTGTATCATTTTAAAAATTTGGCTGCAAAATTAAGCAATCGAAGGCATATAGTTTCAATGCAGGTATAAGCTTTACATATAAACAGCTTTTCAATGATAATATTTGTGATTTTAGGAAGAACCGGGCCCGAAAATCTGCGTAACGTAAGGCCGCAGAATTGCCGGATTCTGAGGCGGAAAGAGCAAATCCACCACTAATACACAATTAAGCTTTTTTTAGGAAAACTCTTGGTAAAACCGGTTAATTTTTTGCACTTTTGCATCAATATTTCACAACGTATTAATTTTCCACCTCTTTTTTTAATATTCGGAGTTCCGACTAACAATGGGATTGTTTAACTTTTTGACGCAGGAAATTGCGATAGACCTCGGCACAGCCAACACCTTAATTATTCATAATGACCAGGTTGTAGTAGACGAGCCGTCTATTGTAGCGAAAGACAGGACAACTAACCGAATAGTTGCGGTTGGTAAGAAGGCGATGATGATGCACGAAAAAACCCACGACAACCTGAAAACAATTCGCCCATTGAAAGACGGTGTGATTGCCGACTTTGATGCGGCTGAAGGCATGTTGCGGGAGATGATCAAAATGGTGTATCCTAAAAAACCTTTATTCCCTCCCAGCTGGCGTATGGTAATTTGTATACCTTCCAGTATTACTGAGGTGGAAAAACGTGCAGTGCGCGACAGCGCAGAGCAGGCCGGCGCTAAAGAAGTGTATATGATACACGAACCCATGGCGGCGGCGCTCGGGATTGGGATAGACGTGGAAGAACCCACTGGTAATATGATTATCGACATCGGGGGCGGTACCACGGGCATTTCCGTAATATCGTTGGCTGGTATAGTATGTGACCAGAGTATCCGTATTGCCGGCGACGAGTTTACTACAGACATCATGGAGGCTATGCGCCGCTACCACAGTTTAAATATTGGGGAACGTACTGCTGAACAGATTAAAATTCACGTCGGTTCGGCGCTTAAAGATCTGGATAACCCACCCGACGATATCGCCGTTAACGGGCGCGATTTGGTAACCGGTATTCCCAAACAAATTCAGGTATCGTATCAGGAAGTAGCCGAAGCCCTGGACAAGTCCATTTTTAAGATTGAAGAAGCTATTCTGAAGGCCCTGGAAAGCACTCCTCCCGAACTCGCCTCTGATATTTACCGCCGTGGCTTGTATCTTACAGGGGGTGGAGCATTGTTGCGCGGCCTCGATAAGCGCATCTCACATAAAATTAAATTGCCGGTACATGTGGCCGATGACCCGCTGCGCGCGGTGGTAAGAGGGACAGGGATGTCGTTGAAAAATATTAATCGCTTTACCTTCCTGATGAAATAATTGCTGGATAAGTATACCAGCTGGTGATTCTTACAGAACCCTGGTATACTACTTCAACAATCGCACCAATGCGTAACTTCTTACTACTGATCCGCCGCTTTTGGAACCTGATCCTCTTCCTGCTGTTGGAAGTAATCAGTTTTGTCCTCATTTCCAAAACCAGGAGTATGCAGGGTACCGAGCTGGTAAGTTCTTCAAACGCGGTGGCAGGTTATGTGTACCGCAAGCAGGACGATATCGTATATTATTTCAGGCTGAAGTCGCTCAATGACAGTCTGCTTTCTGAAAATACACGGCTGCGTAATGAACTGGCGGCATTAAGCAATATCGACACTTTTGCCGATATGAAAGCCACCATACCGATCACTATTAAAGACACTACTACGCAGGTTCGCGACTCAGCAGGTGTAAAACTGGTTAGTACGGGCAAGGTGAAAATTATCCGGTATGCTAATTACCATTACATCCCGGCCAGGGTAATTAAAAATTCGGTAAATAACGAAAGCAAAAACTACATTACGCTCAATCGGGGCTCCCGCGACGGTATACGCAAGAACATGGCCGTAGTAACCGGTAATGGTATTGTAGGTCGTGTGGCAGAAGTTTCAGAACGCTATGCTACGGTGGTATCTGTTTTGAGCGGCGACCGCAGGGTAAGTTCCAAATTAAGCGACGGGACCTCTGATCTGATTACCACGTGGAATCCGGGATCTCCCGAATATGTAGTTGCGGAAAAAATTCCCGTACATATAAAGGTAAAAAAGGGCGATAGCCTGTTCACAACCGGATACTCATTTTTCCCAGAAAACATACTCATAGGAACGGTAACCCGAATAGACACGATGAAGGCCACCAATTCCAAAAACCTGAAAATAAGGTTGTCTACCAATTTCCGTAACCTTCAGTATGTTTACGTGGTGAGCAATGATCTTGCGGCGGAACGGGAAGAATTAGAAGCCAAAAACAGTACCAGATAAGCGCACAATTCATTCAGACAAATATTAGTCCGAAAAAACCATGAGTATCTATTTACGCAATATTATCCGCTTCATTCTGCTGGTACTGATACAGGTACTGCTTCTGAACGACATACCACTGCAGTGGTGGAGCAGTCCGGGCGGAATACCTCCCTACACACCTTTCATTTATCCCCTGTTTATCCTGCTGATACCCTTATCTACTCCCACCAGTTTCCTGCTGTTGCTGGCCTTCTTAACGGGCATCACGATCGATAGTTTTATGGACACAGGTGGTATACACGCTGCATCCTGTGTGCTGATGGCTTTTGTGCGCAGGCGGGTACTGGCTACCTTGTTACCTAAACGTTTGTCTGAGTATCAAAATATTGCGCCCAATATTAAGTCTATGGGCTGGACGCCCTTCCTGACCTACGCAGGTGTATTGCTGGCTATACACCATACGACCTATTATATCATTGAAATCTGGGGTTTCCAAAGCGTTGGCTATTTACTGCTGAAAATTGCCATTTCACTATTGACCAGTATGGTATTCGTGGCGCTGTATTCATTATTGTTCTCATCGTCGATCAATACAGCCTATTACGACAAATAAGTAAAATACAGGAGGAGGGGTAATATTAATTATATCCTGAAAAAGAAAAATGGCCAATGTAGTACCGGCAAGGGTGCACATTGGCCATTTTTTAGTTTATATTAATATTCGTCTTCGTTGAAGAAAAAGTCTTCCTGGGTAGGATAGTCGGGCCATATATCTTCAACCCCTTCATACATTTCGCCCTCATCTTCCAATTCCTGTAAATTTTCAACAACCTCAAGCGGTGCACCCGAACGAATCGCGTAATCGATCAATTCATCTTTTGTAGCGGGCCATGGAGCATCTTCGAGGTGAGATGCCAATTCTAGAGTCCAAAACATATTTTAATAAATATTTATTTATTAGCAATTTGTGCAAATGTAAGGCTTCCCGTGCAAAAACGAACAGCACATTTGTTAGTTGGAATTATTTTTTTGCAACTATTTCCGAAGCAGGCACTTTGATGATCATCTTCAGTAATAGTTTAATTAATTGCTTACTTTTGGCCGCCTTTGGCGCTTAACCATGCTCGATGAAAATTAGCGGTTTTACGATTATCAGGAATGCGACCCTGTTCGATTTTCCGGTAGTGGAAAGTATACTTTCCGCATTGGATCTTGTAGACGAATTTATAATTGTGTTGGGCGACAGTTCCGACAATACAAATGAGATTATAGCTTCCATTTCTTCCCCCAAAATCAAAATTGTACACTCCGACTGGGATTTGAATAAGTATGGTGAAAAGTGTATGATTTACGCTTATCAGACCGATGTTGCTCTTTCGCATTGTACGGGCGACTGGTGCCTGTATATTCAGGCCGACGAAGTATTGGACGACGCTGCGCCCGCGGTAATTCGTAAGGCCTGTGAGCATTATTTACATGACCATAATGTAGAAGGGTTCCTCTTAAAATACCTTCACTTTTTTGGATCCTACGACCGGTACGTGGATGCCCTTCATTTTGCTTATCCCAAAGAAATCCGGATTGTTCGCAACCATATTGATGTACATTCATGGAGCGACGCGCAATCCTTTAAAATAATACCCGATTTTGACTACAGGGATTATCTTCAAAAAAAAGGAACAAGGAAATTGAACTGCGTAGAATTAAACGCATATATGTTCCATTATGGCTGGTGTCGTGATCCCCGGTGTATGGTAAAAAAAGTGGCGGAACAGCACAGTCTGCATTCGGGCAAAACCCATGCTGTAACAGAAGCGTATTTCGATTATGGCAACCTGAGCCGGCTACCGGTATTCAAAGGCAGACATCCGGAAGTCATGCGCCAACGTATTGAACAGACAAACTGGAAACACCTTACACGTTATACAGGCGGCAACTCCGAAGTACTCGGGAAGAAATTCAGGTTGAAATACCGCATCATCAATTTTATAGAAAACAAGATTCTTGGAGGCAAACTCATTGCCGGATTTAAGAATTATAAACTGGTTGGGAAGTTCGGTTTTAAACCTGCTGATCTCAAACCTCAAGATTAAATATTGCCTATGCTTGCCGCTAATAACCTGTCAAAAAAATATGGACGCCTGCAGGTCCTTAATCAGGTATCGCTCGAAATTAAAAAAGGCGAGTTCGTAGCTATCGCGGGCCCCTCAGGCGCAGGGAAAAGCACTTTATTGCATATACTGGGCGGACTTGATACTCCGGATACCGGACAGGTAAAGTTGATGGATCAGGAATTATTTAAATTGTCAGGAAAAAAACAGGCGGCCTTCCGAAACCAGCACATGGGCTTTGTGTTTCAGTTCCACCATTTGCTACCTGAGTTCACGGCGCTCGAAAATGTATGCATGCCTTTGTGGATTGCCGGTATAAGTAAACAACGTGCAACTGCTGAAGCCAGCCAGATATTGCAAACCATAGGCTTGGGACACAGAGCCGACCATAAGCCCGCCGAGCTTTCGGGTGGCGAACAACAGAGAGTAGCCATAGCCAGAGCAATTGTACACCGGCCTTCAGTAGTATTTGCCGACGAGCCAACGGGTAATCTCGACTCGGCCAACGCTCAGGCTGTTCACGAACTGTTTTTACAATTACGTTCCATGTATGACCAGACCTTTGTAATCGTGACGCATAATGAGCAACTCGCTTCAATGGCTGACCGAACCTTATTTATGCGCGATGGCGGAATGGAGTCTGAACGGCTTAATCATAACCTGTAACATTAGTTCCATCTTAAAATATACTGGATAAAAAAAGAGCGTAAGTGGTAAAACTTACGCTCTTTTATATTGGAATCTTAAGTACTTACAACTGATTCGCCGGAGTGGCATTGTCGGCTGTTTTTTGGGCTAATACCTGCTTTCTGCCTTCTTCAACAGATACAGGTTCTATTTTAACCTTGGTAGTTCCGCGACGAATAAATTTCAAATCTTTAGCGGCAACTTCAGCCAGGTCGATCATGCGGGTCTGATGTCCCATGCGATCGTTTACTTTTACATACACCACTTTACCATTCGATTGATTGGTGACCTTTACATAGGTGCCCAATTTAAAATGATTGCTGGCGGCGGTATAATTCCCATTATCAAAAACCTCTCCTGTTGCAGTTTTCCTGCCTACAAATTTGTCGTGATAAAAACTGGCGATACCTGTTTTTAACTCTCTTTTTATTTCTTTTTTTTCGGACAAAGCAGCTTGTTTTTCTAAAGCTGTCTGCTGAATTGGCAAAGCAAATGTAAGCCAAGACCAAAGTACGAAATCAAAACCCATTACACAATAACTTTTGGTACGGGGGCAAATGTAGGACATTCTGTGGAAAATAATCCCCGAAAAATGTTAATATTTGTTCTGGGGCTTTCTCGCACGGGTAAATTTCTGTGGCTCGCTGCCATAGTCTTTGCGCTCGTAACCACCTTTGCGATAGTTGTCCTTGGGTTTGCCATAGTGTCCGCCGCCGCCAAATCCCGGCTTATTATCGGCTTCTTCCACGCGCACCTTACGGTTGTTATACTTACGCTGGGCAAGGGATTCAGAAATAAATTCGACGGCATCGGCAGGCACATTAAAGAAGCTGCTCAATTCGCGAACAGTTACTCTGCTCACCATTTTCGGATCCAGGTCGGTCATTTCGGTTACGAATTGAACCAGCGATTCGGTATTGGCGCCATCTTTGGTACCAATATTGATAAACATCCGCACTGAACCGCTGCGCGCTACTTCACGCGAACCGCCTTTGCGATCGGCATAACCGGCATTCAAATCAGGTGCGTGTTCGTATTCCTTAATGGTATCTTTAAGCTGCAGCCATATAAGACGATTGATCAATTCATCTTTATCCATAGTTTCAAACTTCTCATGGATGCTCTTCTGGTAAATTTCACCTAAGCCATGCGCAGGCTCGGCCTGTTCAATTTTATCCAGGAAATGGAATAAACGTTTCCGTACCACTTCAGCTCCATCGGGAATATCACTTTTATGGAACCGCGTGCGTGCGAGGCGCTCTACCTGACGAATACGGCCAATTTCACGCGAGGTAACCAGCGACATACATACACCTGATTTTCCTGCACGGCCGGTACGGCCGCTACGGTGGGTATATACTTCCGGATCTTCGGGTAATTCGTAGTTGATTACGTGTGTAATATCGTTGACATCAATACCGCGGGCCGCTACATCGGTAGCTACAATTGCCTGGAATTGCTTCCTTTTGAAGCGATCCATAACCTTGGTCCGCATTTTCTGGTCCATGTCGCCGTGTAATGCACTTACATGATAACCTTCACGCATCAGTTTCTCGGAAACATCCTGAGCATCCTGTTTGGTGCGTGTAAAAATGATGCCGTAAACGTCGGGAACGAAATCAAGGATACGGCGCAGCGCATCGAAACGCTGATGTGCATTGGTTACGAAATACTGATGGTCAATATTTTCGTTACCTACATTTTCGCGTGCTACAGCTACTTCCTTGGGATCTTTCATGTAACGGCGTGAAATACGGCGTACATCATTGTTCATCGTCGCTGAAAACAACCAGGTGCTTTCGCGAACAGGTGTATTTTTCAGGATAAAATCGATGTCGTCGCGAAAGCCCATATTGAGCATTTCATCAGCTTCGTCCAAAACCAGCACTTTCACCTGATCCAGGTTGATGGCGCCACGCTCCAGGAGGTCGATCAATCTGCCCGGTGTAGCTACTACAACCTGAACATGTGCTCTTTTAAGCTCTCTGATCTGAGCGCCAATGGGCGTTCCTCCATAAACGGCTAATGTCTGTATGCCGCGCAGAAATTTGCTGTATTTCACAAATTCTTCCTGAATTTGCATACACAGTTCCCTGGTGGGACTCAATACCAGGGCCTGAACTCCGTTTTCCTGAGGGTCTATCTTATGCAGCAAAGGAAGGCCAAATGCGGCAGTTTTACCGGTACCTGTTTGCGCTAGTGCAATAATATCTGTAGTCTCCTGTACCAATAAGGGAATCGCCTGTTGTTGAATAGGGCTCGGCGCTGTAAACCCTAAAGCCTGTACAGCCTGTACAAGCTCGTCTTTCAATCCAAATTCTTGGAATGTTGTCATACTTCTCTAAATGTCCTTTTTTAAAACAAGGCGCGAAGGTACGATTATATTATGGCAATATATGAATAGTATTGTATTATACCTTAAATTTAACGCGCCATTTCTAAATCTCTGCCATTAACATGCCTTCCGAAGTTTTACTTGAATGCGTACCTAATTTCAGCGAAGGCCGCCGGCCCGAAGTGATACATCGCATTGCGGAAGCCATCCGGGCTGTTCCCGGTCAGCAACTCTTACATACCGATCCGAGCCCTTCTGCCAATCGTACCGTTTTTACCTTCGCAGGTTCTCCTGAAGCGGTGGTAGAAGCTGCTTTCAAAGCGATTGAAACGGCGGCCGGCGCGATTGACATGCGGCTGCAGCGCGGTGCACACCCGAGATTGGGCGCAACAGATGTATGCCCTTTGATTCCTTTAAAAGGCCTGAGTATGGATGAAGCCGTTCACTGGTCGAAAGTGCTGGCCGAAAAGGTAGGCAGCTTGCTGCAAATACCGGTATATCTTTACGAACATTCATCCGACAAGGACTTCCGCAGGAGTTTACCTTCGATCCGTAAAGGGGAATACGAGGGTTTACTTTCAAAAATGGCCTTGCCAGGCTGGCAACCGGATGCAGGCCCAGGCCCCGGGAACGCAGCTGGTATTGCCCGTACCGGCGCAACAATCATCGGCGCACGAAATATTCTGGTTGCTTTCAATGTTTCTCTTAATACTGATGATGAGCGTATTGCCGCCGACATTGCCCGTCAGATCCGCAGCAGCAACCAGGGCTTGCTTCCCGCAGTACGTGCCATAGGTTGGTATATGCAGGATTTTGGCTGCGCTCAGGTGTCTATGAACCTGCTCAACTATGAACTTACTTCTCCGCTCAAAGCCTGGGAAACCTGCCGCATGCTGGCAGCAGCAAGAGGTGTGGAAGCTGTGGGTTGCGAAGTTATAGGACTGATACCGGAGCAATGCGTGCTGGAGGCCGGATACAAAGCAGCTTACAACAAAGGTTATGCCGGCGAACTGGGCGCGGATGCATACATTCAGCTGGGAATAGCTTATATGGGTTTAGACAAAGTAAAACCCTTCGACCCCTCAGAAAAAATACTGGAATTTGCACTGCGGCGTGCCGGACTGCTATAAAGAATTCAGGGCAGGACTTTTTGTGCGCGGGCCCGTATCTGATCGGATTCGTAAATATGAACACCCTCTGAAGAACTCCGAGAGCAGTTGATCATAGCACAAGCTACTTCCTCCGCAGCGATGCTCCTGTATTTTTTCAGTCTTCCCACCAACAGTCCACCCATAATCCCTAACACAGCGATACCCATTTGTTCCAACCATCGCTGCTCCTTTCGATGACCGGTAAGTACCGATGGCCGGTATATATGTAAAGCTGGATAAGCCAACTGCTGCAATGCCTGCTCAGTTTCCCCTTTCATCTTTAAGTAAAAATTACCTGAGCGCGCGTCAGCGCCTATTGAGGATATAAGATGAAACTGTTGAGCGCCGTTTTGGAGCCCCAGGCGTGCCAGTTCCAAAGGATAATCGTGATCGATCTTATAATACTGCTGCTTATCCGGAGTCTTGCGACGGGTGCTGCCCAGACAGGAAAAAATGACATCTGCCCTCCATGAGGTCCTATATGCTGCCAGTTGGTCAAAGTCAACTACGAGCTCCTGCAGTTTGGGATGCTTCCGTCCGCTTTCGCGGCGCACCAGGGCTACCACTTTACTGTACCGGGCCGATTCCAGCAGTTGCTGTAGCAATGCTGAACCCACCAGTCCGGTGCTCCCGGCTATCAGTGCTGTCTGACTCATTATATTTCCGTTTAGATACGAAGTAACAGATTTTCCCGGTTCTGGTTGTTTGGAAACCGTATCGGTATTAAGCAACGCTAGGCGCATTTATATTATCTTCGCCCTGCGTAAATAAAAGCCATGAATATTTTCCTCCTTTTGTTCCGGATACTAAAACCGGTCCTGATTCCACTCTCTGTATTATACGGAGGCGTAGTATGGCTGCGCAACAAAATGTACAACGCCGGATTTTTCTCTTCGATTCAATTTAGCGTGCCCGTAATTTCAGTAGGAAACCTCAGCACCGGAGGCACTGGTAAAACACCGCATATCGAATACCTGATTCGGCTATTGCAATACGAATATAAGGTGGCCACCATGAGCCGGGGATACAAAAGGAAGACCCAGGGCTTTCAATTGGCTGGCAACGATAGTCATGCGAGCCAGATCGGTGACGAGCCTATGCAGTTTCATATTAAGTTTCCGGAAGTGGTGGTAAGTGTATGTGAAGACCGGATGACCGGAATACCCCGGCTACTGGGCGAGCGTCCGGACGTGGACGTTATTCTGCTCGACGACGCTTTCCAGCACCGGTCCGTAAAGCCCGGACTCAATATCTTAATAACTGACTACAGTAAACCCTTTTACAAAGATTTCATACTCCCCTTCGGAAGCCTGCGCGAGAACAGAAATGCCTACAAGCGGGCCAATGTAATTATTGTATCCAAATGCCCTTCGACCCTTACCGGCACAGAGAAAGCTGCGATTCGCCAATCCATTAACCCGCTTCCTGAACAGCATCTTTTCTTCTCAGAACTGGTGTACGAGCCACTAAGGGATTTTTATACGGGACTACCCTACGATCTACCTGCCAAGGCTCAAATTATTATGGTAGCCGGCATTGCAAAGCCCGAACCCATGTTGCAGCATTTACGCGAACAGGCATCGAATGTTCACTTATTGCGCTATCCCGATCATCACTTTTTTACCATAAATAACCTGGAAGAAATCAGGCAAACATGGAAGAACTGGGAGCAGGGCAGCAGCATTATTGTAACCACAGAGAAGGATGCCACCCGCCTTGCTTTACATGCCAAGACCCTTGCCGACTGGAATATACCCCTTGCAGTATTGCCGGTACGTGTATCGATTATGGGAGAAGATGCTGCGTTCAACCAGTTGGTGACAGACTATATTGCAGCAGAAAGGGCGGAAATGGAATGGTAACCATTCGTGAAAATCATTTTTTTGAAAAATAAACATACTGATTATCTTTGCAGCATCTAAAACAAACGAAGAATAATGCCTAAAAAATTACCTGCAACCGGCAAACAAGTACGTGGTTGGTTTTTACACCTTGTAGTTTTCGGAATTGTAAATGCTATTTTATGGTATATCTGCTATGCAGGTACCACAGGTTGGGTATACCCCTGGCCTATCTGGATTACTTCGGCCTGGGCGCTTCTTGTAGTTGGGCATGCCTGCATGGTCTGGGCTAATTATGAAGACAAGAATTATGAAGAATGGAAACGCCAGGTGAGCAACGGCTAAGTCCGGCAAGCCTATTGTATAGCATATAATATTTAATAATGAGAGCGGGTTACTTTGGAAAGTAACCCGCTCTCATTATTTGTATGTAATTCTTGATTCGTTATTCCTGTTCCTGCGAAGCAACGGCTGCTGTACTAGTGGCATCAGCCGCTTTTTTCTTACCCCGGTTATCGCGGGCCATGCGGCTGTACACCGATATTTTTTTATCGAACAAAAACTGAAACAAAAGAACGGTATAAGATTTATGGTAGCCCAGTGTATTGTAATAGCTACCTGCCATTTCTCTGATTTTGGGCAATTTGTTCCAGGGAACAGAAGGGAAATCGTGGTGCTCGTTATGGTAACCTACGTTCAGGTTTACGGTATTGAGCGGTCCATAATAACTCTTGGTTTCCTGGTCACCATGTGTAAGGAAATGCTCCTGTACCCAGCGCGCACCCAGGGGATGTAAGCCAATAGAGAAGAAGAAGCTGGCAATCAGGTAGACGGTGGCTTTAGCACCAAAGAAGTATATAACCGCCGCCATAAAGGCAATCTGAATGATCCAGTTTACTACGGTCCAGCCGTCAAAAATCTTAATTTCCTTGGTCAGTCTTAAAGGGCGCAGGGCCTGAAAAACGGGATAAAACAGTAACCAGATCGCTTTGCCCACGGGCGCATTGTTAATCAGTTTTGCCTCCCAACGAAAGGGCATATCGGCATCTACTGCCTCAACTCCCTGAAAGGAATGGTGTTTCAGATGGTATTTGGTGAAAGACACTGAACTTGGGAAAACCTGGGGCAGGTTTGCTATCAGGCTGGCAATAATATTCAGGGTACGGTTTTTAAATACCAGATTGTGCGAACACTCATGCACACATACATACAAGGTATGGCATGCAAAAGCTCCAACCAGGTAAGCCACCACGAAAATGACCCACCATGCCACATCCTGAAGAAAGTAAGCCAGGGCAATCTGCAGCCCCACGCACAGCAAAATCACCAGGAACGTATAAGGATTACGGCCTATGAGTGAGCGTATTTCGGGATGCTGCCGAATGATCTCTTTGGTTCTGGCTTTATGCGGTTCCGGGTTGTCGGACCAACGAAAAGAAGTTAATTTTGCCATCTAATAAATGAAATAAATATAATGGGCAAAAGTAACGAATCCTACAGAATGTTTGCCCTGCATTTTTTTCACTCAACACTTTAAAAACTTATACATGAGGCGTGTCGCGGGGTTCTTACTGCGTTCTTTTTTGCAGGGCCTGGTTATTCTGGGCCCAATTGGCGTAACCGCATACGCGATATATTTTGTGTTTACAAGCCTCGACGGACTAATTCCCGGCATAAAGGAAATAGGACCTGGCGCGGGTTTTGTATCTGTAATATTGATTATCACCGTCGTTGGATACCTGGGTACCCGTTTTTTCTTCGGAAGATGGATTGTGGACGGGTTCAGCTACATACTGGAGCACACTCCGGGGGTAAAACATATCTACTCTTCTGTCAAGGACATTCTGGACTCCTTCGTGGGAGATAAGAAAAAATTCAATAACCCGGTATGGGTGCAGGTGAACCACAACCCTGCTATCTGGCGAATAGGCTTTCTGACACAGCCCGACCTCTCAGAACTTCATCTGGATCAAAAGGTAGCGGTATATCTTCCTCATTCGTATGCAATATCGGGCTGGGTCATTATTGTAGATGCCGGCAGTGTAAAGCCTATGGAAGGCATGAACGCCGCCGAAGCAATGAAGTTTGCTGTCAGCGGCGGAATAGCCGGCTTGGGACCAGAACACAAGCATGATGCAAAATAAGCCTGTGCGATTTTGCATCAGCCCATACATGCGACAATATTAATGCCTGCTAAGCAACACCGTGGCATAAGCCATCACTCCTTCTTCGCGACCTACAAAACCCAGCTGTTCCGTAGTTGTGGCTTTTATAGAAATGTCGGCACGATCGATGCCCATCGTTACAGCAATCGCTTCTATCATTTTGGGCACATAAGGCTTGATTTTGGGAGCCTGTAAACAAATGGTGCTGTCAATATTTACAAGCCAGTAACCCTTTTCCCGTACCAGATTGTACACCCTGCGTAACAGGACCTTGCTGTCTATTCCTTTATATTGGGCATCTGTATCGGGAAAGTGCGTTCCGATATCGCCTAATGAAAGCGCGCCCAGCATGGCATCGCAAATGGCATGTAACAGTACGTCCGCATCTGAATGACCCACAGCCCCCTTATGGTGTTCGAGTTGTACACCTCCCAGCCAAAATGGAATGCCTTCTTCGAGCCGGTGAAAATCGATGCCGTTGCCTATTCTTAAATGCATATTCAATAGTTTTTTGAGAATTTCAGGAGGGGAAATTGACTAAAAGAAAAAAACCACCCTTTGCCGGAAGCGTAAGTGGTTTTTAATTTGGTAAGGTGATAGGTTATCCGGTACGAAAACAGCCAATTGATTTCTTCTACTAACCTATCACCTTAGTTTCTTATAAGGATATATGTTTAGCCTTTATCTTTTTTCTGTAAATCTAGCTTATCCCAATCAAAAGTCAAAGAAAAACGCAAAGTATTTGACAAAGGATTACGTGCTACACCCGAACCTGAAGGTACGAGGTAGGAGAAATTAAGCCCGAAAACGCTGTAACGTACGCCGAGACCACAGGTAAAGTATTGACGATTTCCATTATCGGGGTGCTCATAGAAATAACCCGCACGAACGGCAAACTGATCCTGATACCAATATTCGCCACCTACTGATATGCTGGTTCCATAGCCTTTGGGTGCTTTGGAAAATGAATTACCGATACCGGAAATTACAGACATATTCGGAATCGAATATTCAAATGAGTCAGCACCGTCAACGCCTGTGCCTACTTTACGGCGCTGGGGAGCGGGAGTAATAGCTTTATTAAGATCCAATGCTACGGTAACCTTGTTGTAGGCGTCCACTTTATAGGTATAAGCAGCACCAATTCCGAGGTTAGCGGGCAGGTAATCTTTCTGGGTTTGGGAATAGCTGATTCTGGAACCCAGATTCGAAATCACCGCACCGGCGCTAAATGTTCCACTACGTTCTTCAGAAATGTGTTTTGTTTTGCTGTAGTACAAACCCACGTCGCCGGCAACTGCGTTACCCGGACTGTAGGCGCCACTTTCATTAGGAGCACCGGCGGCAATATTGGAACTGATATAACGCAGCCCAACACCCAATGATAAATCGGTAGAGAGGCGGCGGGAATAACCTACGTCGAAGGAGAATTCGCGCGGACGGCCACTACCTACGCTTTGGGCATTCACGTCGGTATAATCTATATTTCCAAGATTGAAATACCGCAACGAGGCGCTGATTGCCTGGTTGTCTTCCTCTCCGAATTTATAATAACCGGACAGGTAACCAAGCCAAACATCGGGTACCAGATCTTTTAACCAGGGAGTGTATGTTACAGAAAGTCCTGCCTTTTTTTCGTTGACAGCCACCTTTCCTACATTCCAGTATTGTGCATTTGCATCGGGAGAAATTGCGATACCTACATCACCCATAGCACCGCTCCGGGCATCGGGCGAAATGCGTAAAAATGGAACTGCGGTAGTGATAGTTCCTACCCTTCCGTCCAAATTGGTTTGAGCAAAAACCTGAGAGCCCGCCAGGCTGGTCAAAATTGTAAGCCCGGCAATTGCAAAGCGTTTAGCCATTCTTCGTCGTATTTATTAATAGTAATTTAAGTGTAATAGCTGCTGCAATAGGCTTTGAGATTGAAATAATTACTTTTTGCCTTTATAATAACCAAAAAGATCGGCAAATATAAGAGAATTGAACAAGCGGAACAAATTGGGATATTAAAATATGTCCATATATCCAGCTTCAATTCAATTCCCTATCACTAAAGGCTTTTGACCTAACGACGCAAAACCATTTTTTGGTATGCCGTAGCAGTAACTCCTTTGTCGGTTTTGGCCTGCAGTCTGTAAAAATAAATTCCATTGGGAAGCTGCTGTCCATGCTCGGCCCGGCCATCCCACTCCATCTCAGAACGATTCCCAACTGCTTCAAATTTCTTATTTATGGTTTTCACAAGCTGGCCGGCCGGTGAAAATATCTGTAAGTGTACATCCATACTTTCGCTTTCCTGGTTGTGCTGGAAAACGAATATGGTTTTGTCACCGAAAGGATTCGGATAATTGTACAGATCACTGATAAATCCTTTATCCTTATTTCTAACCTCGAAAGTAACTACTCCCTCTCCTGAATTGTTATATACATCCCATGCCCGAACACGGATAGTATGCTTCCCATCCGGCAAATTATAAAACTTGAAGTTCACATAACCGTTCCGATAGTCATTTGGTTCAGTTACATAAAAATCATTCATCACAAAGGGGTTGGTCATGTCTTCATCAAGTATAGCCACCAGATCGTGTCCGATAGAACTTCCCGAAACATTGATTCCATTATCGTCAAACAACTTAACATATAGTGTGGGATTGGGGCCTGTAATGCCGCCATCCCTGAATTTTTCATTGTCAATATAAGGTTTCACTACCGGCGGCTGATTGTCATCGGCGGCATTGGTATTAAAGCCACCCACGATAATATTTGTATCCAGGCCGGAGGCATCTACCACCTGAGAATGTGCATAATAGCTTATTTTGCCATCGCCATAATTAAAGTTAATATCCTTCGGTACTATAAAATTCACGGTAAACTTCCCTGCTGCCACGGTACCTCTGACATTAGCCACCACACTGGTTTGCTGCCTGAAAGAAGGAGTAACTCCTTCCCGGTCGTGGCGGGTATTGATGGTTGGAATGGTACGAATTTTATCAAAAATGGTTACGTAAACTTCTCCATCAAAATCTTCAAGCACGTTGCCGTTTCGATCCGTTACACTTCCCTGCAACTGATAGCGGCCCAGTGCCTTTATGGTGTCCGTGGGCTCGACAGCACCATCTTTCTCCTCCATTATTGCCGTAGTGACCACATTATGAACCGGTATCTGCAACGATAAAGCAGGGTCGCCCAATAAAACAAACTTGCGGGTATTATCTACTGAACCATTGCTATCCAGATAAGCGTTCTTGGCTGCCGACAATGCCTGCCCCAAGGTTAGATAGGTACCATCGGGACCCGGAAGAAATTGTTTGCGGGTAAATTGCTTGTTAAGGGCCGTATTCGGACTGGCATAAACCACCTGTGTGGTGGTAACCATGGCGATAGAACCCCCGTTAGGACTCATCATCAACCTGGCGCCAGCTGACCGGTGTGTCGGATCATCGAAGCGACCGAAATCACAGGTGGCTGTCAGCATTACGGGCAATTTATTCAGGTTTCTCCATAAGCCATAATCTTCCGAAGACAATATAGCTTCATCGGCCCAGCGATCGGGGCTTCCGTGTCCGCTGTAACTCATCAATAATGTTCCGGTTGCAATACGATCGTTAATAGCTTTATTTACCGAAGGGTAGCGGCTTCCGGCAGCGGCAGCTACCAGAGGATGAGCATCGGCATAAATCTTATAAAGGTTGTATTGGCGGCTGCTGTCCAGGAAAAACTCATTTACTACTTCACAATCTTGCAGGTGATTCATGGCCGATGCCGAACCCGCATCTTTGTCATCAGCAACATAAGTAACTACGTTTTTCCAGGGACCAAAGGAGTTCGCGCTGGCATAATTTTTTATTTTGTCCACCACCTTTAAACCTTCCTGCAAATCATACGCCGGGATACGGCCCAGGCCCACATCCAGGAATTTGTCATCTCCTTCATCGAGTAAGCCGAAAAAATCGTCGGAAGAATAGCTGACGCTACCTCCCTGGCTTAAATAGGTTTGAAAAGTAGGAACAAAATTGGTGTTGAAATTGATTCGGTTTTTGTAATCAAACGATGCCGCACCGAAAAACAGCACGTTCTTTAGCATATCGCTTTCCGACTGGGCGCGATCATAAAACATCTTGACGAAATTCCGGATTCCGGCAATATCCTGACCACCGGACGAGAATTCGTTATAAATCTTATCGACGGTTGTAACGGTAACATGAATTCCATTCTTGGACCTGTGGAACTCAGCCAAGGCTTCTGCAGCCTGCAACAGATCATTACGGGTAATAATCAGAAAGTCTGTTTGTGGCAATGCGTGCAGGTTTTGGTTGGCGACAACCGAAGGATCAAGTTTCAGGGGCGTCGCAAAATTGCTGCCATCAAACGCAATAAACTCACGGAGACGATCGCCCTGGCGCGCTACGACATATTTGCCGTCTGCCATTGTCCCTTCCAACTTAACCGGATTTAAAGGATCTGTCACTTCCCACACCTGAATATTGGATCCGGGATTTGCAAGCCGGAATGCGGCATAGCCATTACCCAGTCCGGCACTGGACCAGTCGCGGAATGACAACTGTCCACCAGAACCGGCAAAGTCCAGATGTCTGCGATAATTTATCCTGACATAATCGAGGTAACCGGTCGCGTTACCACCACCCGGCAGGTACTGGATCTTCAGGGTATTAGCACCGGGCACCAGGGATACGGTTCTATTTATATAGGCTGCAATATACGCCGCATCGTACTGTGAGCCGAGCGGAACGGTTTCAATCAGAGCATTATTAATCGAATACTTGAAGCCATTAGAACTATGGTCACTTTTACTGGCAAAGCTGGATTCTAAATATGCTTGGGGAACTGCCAGTCCGGGAACATTCACGGGCACTGTCTGTTCGAGCGTATTTCCGATCGAACTCATTTTGTTACTCCACCAAACTTTACCGATATTACCAAGGTTGAAGCTGTCCAGATCGCGTACAAAATAATCGTCGAAGACGGTAATATCAGTAGCAGCCCCGGGACTTTGAGCAGATTCTGACTGAATGCGTTTGCCGGGGACACCAGAGTCGAAATTCAGAAAGTAATAGCTATAATCTTCGTAATAGTTAGCTACGTGCCGGAAACGGGCGTTCAACGAGTCCTTTTCGAACAATACAGGACCATTGGCGTAGAACAACACCACATCGCCCTGGCCAAAACTACTGCCTGCAGCGCTTACATATACCGCGTTCTCGATAAGATCGTCGGGCTGTTCACCGCTTATTCGCTCAGGCAGCACAGTACCACCATTACCAAAAACGCGAATGTGCTGCGGGTTAATGGAGGAAGGGTTTACACCTATGCTTTGCAGGAAATTATAGTCGATTTTAAAAATTCCGCGGTGAGGCACAGCGACTTTGTACCAGGTCCCGGTGGCGAGCACCGAATTCTCGGCCAATGTAGGTCGCTGAGCTGTTCGATCTTCTTCCATCTCTGTAATCTCTACAGTGTAACTCAGCAGTCGCTCAATGTTGCCTCCCTGCTTCCGATATGCAGGAATACGCAGTAGTGCAATGTGCTTTTTGCGCTCGGTACCGGAAATAATGTCCGGATCGAAAGAGCCTGAAGCTTTAATACCCGCAGGCAGCTGCGCTACTGCCTCGGTTTCAATATTGGTAAGTTTAATATAGAAAGGACCTCTTCTTTTTAGTTCTATACGGTTGGACAAATAGCCACCATCACTTAAATCGGCCGGCTGCACAGTAAATTGAAGGGTAGTCAAATGCTGTTGCTGGGCCTCAGCAGAATACAACATACCCAAAAAACCTACACACAAGAAAAATCGCTTCATGCTCAAAATTTTATTTCATTGCCAAACGTATTAATATAACGGAATCTTACATCCTTTATTACACATTGACGCAGATTTCAAAATTACGGTAAAAAAGACACAAATGCAGGATGGGCGGTTGGGGCTGAGCATAGCTTTGCATTGCCTTAACAGCATGGGGCGATTAACTTACTATACCTGCTGTAGCATGCGCCTGACAGATCGTTGCAGCAGGAGAAAAAGGCCTGCGAGCATCAGGGCAACAATTACCGCCAGGGGCCAGGCCGCTGATACAGAGACCGATAGCTCCATACCACGCAACCATTGTACCATAGTTATGTGCAGTAAGAAGGTAAGCAATGCCGCAAACAAAACAGCGGAACATATCCAGGGAAAGAAAAAACGATTAAGTATCTTTTTTAATAATCGAGGAGCAAATCCAATCTGTTTCATTAAGCGAATATGCGTAGCGGCCCGTTGAACAGAAAGCTCAACGAACAGCAAAAACGCGAGTACCGACATGCCTACAACTACCAGTGCAACAAGGCCAACCGAAGTTACTACTGCATTTACAGCCGTTCTGATCCTGCTCCAGCGCAATTGCTCTTCATTTGTAGTATAGCCCTTCGTTTTTAAAAAATTTACAAAGGTATTTTCGGATGGATCATCGACTTTGACCACAAGCCGCGAAGGCATGAGCGGCTGACCGGCGGCATATTTCCGGTTCATAGCCTGCATGAAACTTTCAGGAACCAGAATAGAACTGATCCTATCAGTGAATCCTACAATACGCGCCCTGTAGCGCTCCTGGCCGCGCGCAACCTGTATTTCGAATGGAAGCGACTTTACGGAGCTTTGCGACAATTGCGGTAGCCCCTGACTCAAAGCGAATCCGTAGTTGTACAGGTTTAAAAAATCGGTCGACATAATTACCGGCAGCGATACCTGCCCGGGCTGCCATGCCCAATCCTCGGGTTGAACGTCGAGATACTGACTATCAACCGAACCCAGAAACAGTTCCGTGTAAAATCCCAGGTTACCGCCCATATTGGCAGAAACAGGAAAATTGTTGGCAGTAAGCGCCCCCACTTCCTTTACGCCCGGCAACTGCTGCAAAGCTTTTATTTCCTGATTCGTAAACAGGCTTATCCCGGCCGGGCCTATCATCGCTTCGTCGGTTATTTTTTTACCAATAACCAGATAAGAGGCCATCCGATCCTCGCGACTTTTCCCTGATAAAATTTCTTTGAAATTGATCCAGGCAACAATGGCTGAGAACAGTAACAGCAAGCCTACGCACAATGCCAGCCAGGAGCCATACATACGAAGTCTGGCTGCCCCCGGTCTTAACAATTTCAGGATAATTTTCTTTTGATGCACCCGGCTTCGTTTTGATGAAACAAATATCAGCGTGTAAAATTATAAACAAATACACTTTCGTTATCATTCTCGTCCCGGGCCTTTATGGTAAGCACATGCTTTCCTTTCGCACAACGCTGGTCGAAGACATAGGTATAGGTATTACCTGTCCTTACAAAACGCAGCCATTTCCCATCAAGTTCGGCACGAAAATCTTTCACGGAAGTCAATTTATCGGTAACGGTAAACTGCAGCTTTGAACTACTGGCATTGTTGTTATTCTTATGAGGTATTATCTGCGGCGGAATAGTGTCGACAGTCACGTAATAGTTTCCAAAGGTTCGTACATCGGCGACTGCCCAACCTTTGTCAAAACGTGCAGCCATAGCCGTCTGCGGATTGTTGCCGGGAAGTGATGCAGCACGAATATGATGTACAAAGACAAGCTTGGTACGCAACTCAAACGGCAATAGTTTATTTAATTTCAGCCTGAGTTCAGAATATGTTTGTAAGGGATATTCGGTACCCATGATTTGCACTACGGAGGACCAATGAACTGTGGAAGGCGTTTCTGTAAATTTAAAGCAGAGATCGTCGTATAAAGCCTTCTCTCCAACGGAAAAGGACAGGTTCGGGGTTTGAACACTATTTGATTTTCCAGCAGTCCAGATTTCCGCGCAGGCAGATGATGAGGGCGGCTGGGCTTCGGGATTCCACTGCAATTGAAATGCTATCTCCGACCTATTTCCCATTACATCCCATAATTCAATTTTTACATTATGCAGTTTAGCAGCTGTCAGTTCAAGTGCTCCGTTCCGTTCATTCAGAAATGTATAGGAATTCAGATGATTGCCGGGTATGCGGAACAAAGTTTGAAACCAGTCCTTTTGCAGGCTCTTTAAACGGAAATCCGCGAAGGCGTTGACATAACGGTTCAGGTCAAAATCAATTTCATCCAATTGCCAGGACGCCATCTGGTTTCCATCCATAAATAACTTCATGGCGTGTACGCCAAGCTTATTGGGACTACCTTCCATAAAGTCATCTGCAAATACAGCAAGTCTTACCTGCTGCGACGGGGTTTTAATGAGGGGCGTTGACGTGGTGTACGAAGTTCCCGACTTCTTTAGGGGCAAAATACGAGGTTCTTGTTGGTAAATACTTCCTGCCTGATATAATGCCAGTTTATACGGTACGGGCGGCTTGGTATCTTTTATGGGAAGGCCGAAAAGCGCTGCGTTCAATACATGTTCACTGCGTGTATCACGGATTTCAAAATGAAGGTGCGGCCCGGTGCTACCGCCTGTTGTACCGGAAAAGGCAATAAACTGTCCCGATGTGACCGGGAACTCATCTTCCTTTAATTGTATGTCAATATTCCATCGCTCCAGCTCGTATTGCTTTGCGACTACATACTGCTGCAGCGCCGGAAAAAAATCGTTCAGGTGCGCGTAAACGGTGGTGTATCCGTTGGGATGTTGAATGTACAATGCATTCCCGTATCCGGAATGAGATATTGAGATCCGGGAAACAAAGCCTTCCGCTGCAGCGCTCACACGCAGATTCTCCCTTTCGTTCGTTTTGAAATCAAGCCCTGTATGAAAATGATTGGGACGGCACTCGCCGAAATTTCCTGCCAGCAGGATGGGAATGTCCAAGGGATTACGAAAATAATCTTTCGGAAAAGGTTGTGCAAACATGCCTGAGGAAAACAACAGAGCCGCCAGGGCAAAAATATTTTTCATAAATCTGAACATTTGAGAAGGGGTATGCAACCCGCGTCGTATATAGGGTAAGCTTGATTGAAAGGAAAGTGTATTCGTAAACTAAAAAATAAACAGCAAGCTCTGTTACTACAAAATCTTGCTGCCAGGCTGCACGCTACTTCTACCAACTACGAAATAAAAACGTTGGATTTTTCACTCCCTCAATCCTCAAACAGAACATTCCGGTCAAAACAGTTCTTCGAGATGCTTTTCCAATTCGTACTCTGTAGTTATTAATACATCCCTGGGCTTGCTACCTGATGCCGGTCCTACGATACCCGCGGCTTCCAGCTGATCCATGATGCGTCCGGCCCTGTTATAACCCAGATTAAATTTGCGCTGTAACATAGAGGTAGAGCCGCTTTGCGAATTAACGACCAGCCGCGCACATTCTTCAAACATCTTGTCACGTTTCGAGAGATCAACCGATTCCCGTTCTATTCTTTCATCTTCTGCACCTTCATATTCGGGCAGTTCAAAGGCTGTGGCATAACCCTGCTGGTTACCTATAAACTCAACAATACGCTCTACTTCGGGAGTATCGACAAATGCGCACTGGAGCCGCAGCAACTCACTTCCGTGTGACACCAGCATATCGCCCCGCCCTATCAGCTGGTCGGCACCGCTGGCATCCAGAATGGTCCGGCTATCTACCTTAGCTGAAACCTTGAACGCGATCCGCGCCGGGAAGTTCGCTTTAATAATACCGGTTATAACATTCACTGATGGACGCTGCGTGGCGATAATAATGTGAATGCCTACGGCGCGGGCCAACTGTGCCAGACGCGCAATGGGCATTTCCACTTCCTTGCCTGCTGTCATTATCAGATCAGCGAACTCATCTATAACCAGTACTATAAAGGGTAAGTATTTGTGACCATTGTTAGGATTCAATCTTCGCTTTATAAACTTATCGTTGTATTCTTTGATGTTGCGCGCCCCCGCATCTTTCAACAGCTCATACCGGTTATCCATCTCAATACACAATGCATTCACGGTATTTACCACCTTCTTAGTATCGGTAATAATAGGTTCTTCCTCGTTGGGAAGCATGGCGAGGTAATGCTTTTCGATAAGCCTGTAGATGGACAGTTCGACCTTTTTGGGGTCAACCATCACAAACTTTAATTGTGAGGGATGTTTTTTGTAAAGCAGCGATATCAGGATGGCATTGATGCCCACCGATTTACCCTGTCCGGTGGCCCCCGCCATCAGCAGATGCGGCATAGTGGCCAGGTCTACAATATAATTTTCGTTATCTATCTTCTTACCCAATGCAATGGGAAGGCTCATTTTATTGTGTACGAACTTGTCGCTGGCCAACAGGGTTCGCATGGATACTATTTGTTTATTGGTATTGGGCACCTCAATACCGATGGTACCCTTGCCTGGAATGGGGGCTATAATACGAATACCGAGCGCTGCCAGATTCAACGCTATATCATCTTCCAGATTCCTGATTTTAGAAATACGCACACCTTCCGCCGGCACAATTTCATACAGGGTAACCGTAGGTCCTACAGTTGCGGTGATACGCTGAATCTCTATCCCGAAACTCCGGAGTGTGTTGATAATTTGATTTTTGTTTTTCTCCAGCTCTTCTCTATCCAAGGAGATAGCGCCCTGTTCAATTTCTTCCAGAAGATCTAAGGAAGGAAATTTATAATTAGGCAAATCCAGGGCCGGGTCATATGGTTCGCCGCTCTCTACCGTAATATGTGCGCGGTGTGCCGGTACTGCCGGCTTTTCTTCCACCGTTTTAATTTCGAAATCAAGCGACAGGTCATCATCTTCTCCGCTGTATTCTTCCTCAGTTTCCGGTTGGAAATCGGTTTCCGGAAGGCTTACTTCAAAGGGGGCGCTATCCGCGACTGATGTTACATCATCGGGTTCTTCGATCTGCGGTAGTTCCAGATGAATACCAATTTTATTAACCGGGTTGGTTACAGGTGCTTCTTCTGTTTTCTCAATCACTGTAAACTGAATACTTTCCGGAACAGCCGCTACTTCAGGTTCGGTTGGCTCTGCTTTGGGCGCTGTATTTTCGCCGCGTAACCTATTACCTCCGTTGCGGCCCACAAGGGGCTCCTGCATATCTGAACCCTCCATTTCGTCGGCTGCTTCATAACGGTGGCTATAACCTTTAAAGGCTGTCGTTTCAGCAGCGTCCATACCGTTACCTGTTACATCTGTTGAAGCTACTGCAGCTGCCGGCGCTGTAGCAGGCCGCAGGGGGATCAGTTTACGCGCCCGCCGCAACATGGGTTTAATATCCCACTGGAATACGATAAAGGCAAAGAAGCAGAACACTGTAACCAGCATAAAGAAACTACCGGCTTTTCCTAAAAATCCATTACTCCAATCTACAAGCCCATTGCCAAATGCACCACCCAAAGGGAAATTACTGGCAGGGAAAGCAAAAGATAACAGCGGGCAAACGAACAGGAATCCAAGTGCCATCCAACGTACCCATTTAAGTACCGGTATTACTCTTGTACCGTTAACCAGATTGACGCCAACTGCACTTATCCAGAGCGTAAACAATAAAGCAGCAATACCAAGTCCACGGAATACAAACAGGTGTGCCATGGCTGCTCCCAGCCTTCCGCACCAGTTTTCGACCCGGCTCCTGTCTTCAAATAGGAAATGCCACAGACCTTGTTTTGATATAAGCAAATCCTGATCCTGCTGCCAGGTAAAGCAATAGCTGATTATGGACATGCTTAAAAAACTACCGCACAATAACAGAACAAAACCAGCCGCCAGGCGAATATTGCGCTTGGTAGTTGCCGCATCTGCCGTGGCAACCGGACTACCAGCCTTCGTTTTGCCGGATGCAGTTTTTCCGGAAGTCTTCTTTTCTTTATTAGCCGCCATTAAGTGTTACAATGCAATGGGAAAATAGGAATAACAATCGAATCACAAAAGTAATTTAATTCTTTGCACATGGGATGATCAGGCGCCCGTCCAAATTTCCCAATGACAAAATCGGCGTACATTTGCCGCGCCGCGAAAATATCAAATGCCGGTACAGCGAATTCCGGAGCAGGCAATATTGGCAATTGTTTAAGAATACCAGATTTACGAACAGTAAAATTTCAGGGTTTGAGGAAAAGAGGCGGGTTACACACATTAAAACGAATTTTCTACTTCACAGTTCCTTACAGGAGCCGACTGATCAGCAGCATCACGCTGGCACTCATTCTGGCTGCACTGGCTCCGGTACGCCCTTATCTGATTCAATATTCCGTCGATCACTACATTGCGTCCAAACTTCTGCAGGCGCTGATAATGATTACCGTGGTGCAGGTCGGCATTCTGTTGGTGGAAAGTCTGCTACGTTTTGCCTTCATGTATATCAGTAACTGGCTCGGACAAACCGTGGTGAACGATATACGCCAAAGTGTATTCCGGAAAATCATACATCAGAATCTGTCTTATTTCGACAATACACCTATTGGTACGCTTACAACCCGCACGGTAAATGATATTGAAGCCATCAATGATATTTTTTCCGAAGGCCTGATTTCTATTGTTGCTGATGTACTCACGATAATTGCCATCATCGGAATTATGTTTTATACCGACTGGAAATTAACCCTTGTCAGCTTGTCGGTATTTCCCATTCTAATTATTGCCACTTATTTCTTTAAAGAAAGTGTCAACAAGTCCTTTCAACAGGTACGCAATGCTGTATCGCGGCTCAATGCATTTGTACAGGAGCATATAACCGGCATGTACGTGGTACAAGCCTTCGCGGCCGAAAAAAGAGAAATCAGCAAATTCCGCAAAATCAACAAAGAACATCGCGACGCAAATATCAAAGCCATTTTCGCCTACTCGGTATTTTTCCCGGTAGTCGAAATTATACTGGCACTTTCAACCGGCCTGCTTGTTTGGTGGGGTGCGGCGCGCATGCTGAATTATGAGGTTACGCAAGGTATTATTATAGCCTTCATCATGTACCTCAACCTTTTGTTTCGTCCTTTGCGTATGCTGGCCGACAAATTTAATACACTACAGATGGGGGTTGTTGCTGGAGAACGCGTTCTAACCGTGATGGACAGTGAAGATTTTTTGCAACACAACGGAAGTTATATACCTCAGGAAATTAATGGTGCCGTTACATTTGAAGATGTACATTTTTCATATAAGGAAGGCATTCCTGTATTAAATGGCATCAGTTTTACCGTGGAGCCCGGTACTACTCTGGCGCTCGTTGGGCATACCGGGGCCGGCAAAACCTCGGTGATTAGTATCTTGAGCCGGTTGTACGAAATCAGTTTGGGCCGCATCCTGATCGACCATCGTGACCTGAAGGAATATGAGATTCACGCACTACGCAACCGGATAGCCATCGTATTACAGGATGTATTCTTGTTTTCCGGAACGGTATTGGAAAATATAACCATGCGCGACCCTTCGGTTTCCAGGGAAAAAGTGGAAGAAACCTGTAAGCTTTTAGGCATCCACGATTTTATTTGCCGGCTGCCCGGCGGTTATGACTTCAATGTGCGCGAACGCGGCAATATGCTTTCACAGGGTCAAAAGCAACTTATTTCGTTTGCCCGTGCCTTACTATTTAACCCCTCTATTTTGATTCTGGATGAAGCCACTGCTTCGGTGGATACAGCGTCCGAAATTCTTATCCAGAAAGCCATAGAAAAATTAATCCAGGGTCGTACAGCAATTGTAATTGCACACCGGCTTTCCACTATCCGCAAAGCGCATAAGATTGTGGTATTGGAAAAAGGTATAGTAATTGAGTCAGGAAGTCACGACGAACTGATTAAACAACAAGGCACCTACCACAAAATGTACCATACCGTAATTGCTGAAGACCAACAAAAAGTCTAATATAGCGACCAATTTATCAGACGACTTAAGACTTCGGCGATCAATTTTTGAAAAAATGAGAACATTTTTGACGTTACTATTTGTGACATGGGCATTGCAAAGTGGCGCCCAGCAATTCTTAGCCAACAACAATTACCGCAATGAACGCAAGACGGACAACGGTCTTGGTGTGTTTGTGAGTCTCGGCGTTAACGCGACATCCGGTTTTATAAAAGATGGGGAAGGATATGCCCGATCGGCGCGTGGAGCCCTTAGCACCGTGCCTATGATGGGAGCATTTTATCAGAAAGGCATTAACGAGCGACTGTCGGTGCGGCTCAGCGCAGCCATAGGAACCAATAATTACGCATTCCGATATGCAGAAACGTTTGATAGTATGCGGTCTGATAACATTCCTACAAACACTAAAAAAGCAAAAAACTTCACCAGAGCGGAAAACAGGAGCGGATTTCTCTTAACCCAGTTAGATTTTGGCTACCTGCTTGATCCTATTAAGGACATGTATGTAATTGAACTGAGAGCCGGTGCCGGCCTGCATTCTTATACCTCTAAGTCGGAAGATACCCTGCGTAAAAGCAAAGTCAATACTATAGCCTATCCTAACGGTATTAGCAAAATGGATTATTATACAACCCAGAAAGCTACCTACGGGAAGCCCAATGCTTATGGCACATTTGTTGCCACAGCATATGCAGGCATTCGCTGGCAGAACACTACCAACAGCCTGCTGAACCACTCGGCTTTGGGATTATTGGTTACCATTCCATTTAACGCAGACAGAGCCGGATTTAGCGAAGTCCAATACCTGGAGTTGGCAGGCCCTGCATCCTACCTGCTGGGCAGCGAACGTACGCTCATGGATTTGTTATCGTTTAATATCCGCTATACGTATAGTTTTCTATAGGGGTATAAGATGCTGCGAATGTTAAAATAGCATTATTGCTCCGGCAGGTCGGCTCAATTTTACCTATCTTTGGAACATGTTTAAAATGTTCGTTTTATTACTGGCGATTTTCTTCCTGCTGCGTTTCATCCTGAAATTTCTGCTGCCTGTTGTGCGGGTTGTACGCAATACACAAATGCACATGCAGGATATGAAAAGAAGAATGGATCATATGCAGGAGGGCCAGAATGCTGCACCTAAGCACCAATCGAAACGTGTGGACGGTGAATATATAGATTATGAAGAAGTAAAATAAACCAGGCTATATGCGACGTTAGAAGCATGGCTGAAATCCTGGACAAATATTGCATCATAAAATAAGCTCCGAATATTGTTCGGAGCTTATTTTATGATGCTTATGCTATTTTCTAGATTTCGAGGAGTGCCTGAACGGGGTCTTTACCCATCAGTAACAATTCGGGTTGCTCGAGCAATTCTTTAACACGCACCAGGAATCCTACAGATTCTCTACCGTCGATGATACGGTGATCGTAGCTGAGCGCCAGATACATCATCGGACGTATTTCCACTTTACCATTGATAGCCATGGGACGCTCCTGAATTTTGTGCATACCCAAAATGGCAGACTGAGGAATATTGATAATTGGGGTACTCATTAAAGAGCCGAACACACCACCATTGGTAATGGTGAATGTTCCTCCTGTCATTTCTTCAATACTTAATTTATTGTCGCGCGCTTTTTTAGCCAGCTCCACAACTTTCTGTTCGATTTCGAACATGCTCATGCTTTCAGCATTGCGAATTACCGGAACTACCAGGCCTTTGGGTGCGGATACCGCAATGGAAACATCGCAGTATTCATGGTAAACAATGGTGTCACCATCAATGTATGCATTTACTGCAGGCCATTCCTGTAAGGCTATACAGCATGCTTTGGTAAAGAAGGACATGAAACCGAGGTTAACGCCATGTGCTTCTTTGAATTTATCTTTATATGCTTTTCTTACTTCCATGATGCGGGTCATATCCACTTCATTAAAAGTAGTAAGCATTGCCGTTGTATTTTTCGCTTCTACCAACCGGCGGGAAATAGTCCTGCGCAAATTGCTCATTTTCTCCGGACGGTCTTCGCGGCTGTACAAAGGTTTACCCGGCATACGACCCGGATTTTCCAAAGCGGCCAGCACATCGTTCTTCATAATACGGCCATGCGCACCCGAACCCTTTACGGTAGAAGGTTGCACTTTCTTGTCGGCCATAATTGCGTTAGCAACAGGAGTAGCTTTTACTTCGGAACTTACTGTTTCCGGTTTTGCTGCAGGCGCTGCTGTAGTTGCACCGGGTGCAGCAGTTGCTGCAGGTTTCTGGTCGGCTGCCGGAGCGGCGGCTGCCACAGCAGATGCCGGTTGCTCAGCAGTTTCATCGATGGTGCAGGCCAGATCACCAATAGCGAGGTTATCACCTTCTTTGGCTACGGTATGTAAAATGCCTGCCTGTTCCGCATTCAGCTCAAAAGTCGCTTTTTCAGACTCCAGCTCGCAAATGATCTCATCGCGGTTTACCCAATCACCGTCATTTTTTATCCACTTTACCAGGGTTACTTCACTAATCGATTCACCTACTGGCGGGACTTTAATTTCTATCATTGAAAAGAAAAATAAGATTTGCTGAAAATGTATGCGATATGCTCCGTAAAGCCATTGCAATCGGGCTGCTAAATTAGGAAACACCCATCACTTAAACAAAGGCAAATTTTTTCCTCCGGCCGTAATGCCAGGCTAAATCGACCTAGGGTGAACAAAAAGCACCTGCGCTCTTTTTTCAAAAACGGCAAAAAAAATTTTTATTAAACGAAAGGTTTACTATCTTTGCCATCCAATTTTAAAAGTCAAAAGGATTCTTTTGGCTTTTTGTTTTGAGTTCTTTTGAATTATTACTTACACACGGGCATGGTGCAACGGTAGCATACGGGTCTCCAAAACCTTTGATCTGGGTTCGAATCCTAGTGCCCGTGCTTTTTTTTATCAACCAGGTAGAAAAGCGGATAACCGCCAAAGGCGGCATTTTTCACATTTTCACACGAATAACATGAGCAAATTCGGAACATATATCCAGGAATCTTATGATGAATTGATTCATAAGGTTAGCTGGCCCTCCTGGAGCGAGCTGCAGCAAACCACTCTGATAGTTCTGGTATCGCTGGCGATTGTTACGGCATTGATTTTCGGAATGGACTCAGCCTCTGAAGCAGTGATGAAGCTGGTATACGGCATGGCGGGCAACTAAGATTATTCAACAGTTACGGCACCGGCCAAAGAAAATTTTTGAAAATGAGTGAACAAAATATGCCGCAGGTAGCGGAGCAGGAAACCAAATGGTATGTACTGCGTATCGTTAGTGGCAAAGAAAGGAAAGTTAAAGAGCATCTTGATAAAGAAGTAAAGATTAACGGATGGCAAAACGCTATTCTGCAAATTCTTTGCCCTGTAGAAAAGGTGTTCAAAGTAGTGAATGGGAAAAAAGTGCTTCGTGAAAAAACCTTGTTCCCCGGATATATTATGCTGGAAGCAGTTGAAGGTAAACTGAACGACACCATGATCCAGGGCATTACAGGCGTTACCAGTGTAATTCACTTTCTGGGTAAAGAAAACCCTATCGCACTGCGTAAAAGCGAAGTGAATAAGATGTTCGGTAAACTCGATGAAGTATCAGAACAAGGTATCGGATACGCAGAGCCATACATCGTAGGTGAGACTGTAAAAATTATCGATGGTCCGTTCAATGATTTTAACGGAACTATTGAAGAAGTTAACGAAGAAAAGAAGAAATTGAAGATTGTAGTAAAAATCTTCGGACGTGCTACGCCTGTAGAGTTGAACTATTCACAGGTAGAGAAAATAGCTTAGTTCATATAATATTTCAGTATTTCAAACGAATGACCCGGTTCTTTAGATCCGGGTCATTCGTTTTTGGGATTATTTGTAGGCAAAACAGTAATCTCCTATCAGCCAACATTGTAAGAAAAAATGCGTCCGGCCTACTACTGTCTGTCACCTTTAATACTGAAATTAAAGCTAAGCCTATCGTTTTATTCATCCCTTTCTCGTTAATAAATGAACCGAATATCCGAGCCTGCCTATGTGCATTGCAGGATTGCATGAGTGAAACCAACTGGCCTCTATCGTCTCCGACTGGTGTACGTATGCAACCGTTTTGATAAATTAAAAGAGGATGTACGGGACAGCTTCCCCTACATCCTCTTTATCATTGGCGGTCAGCATTAGCCAGCGCCCTTAGCTGATCTATTATATGGTCACTTCAATTTATAACGAAAACCAAGATAAACATTTCTACCCATGCCCGGTCCCCAAACCAGGGAACCATCAAATACCGGCCCATAAGGATTGTCAGCACCCAGTATGAGGCCATGCTGCATATAATTGGTAAGATTCTCACCGCCGATATATACCTCCACATCGCCATCATTCCAACTCTTACTGATCTGGGCATTCATTTGAATAAACGCCGGAGAGCGGCCTTCGTGCAAATGCGTTTGTGCATTTTCCAATCGCATAGGCAGACGTTTGCTTCCTACCCACTGAAGGGTATAGTCGAACTTCCAGCTGTCAGAAGTTTCATATCCCAAATTCAGGAAGGCGCGGTGCGCATTAATGAGCGGTTTTTCCTTTTGAAGTCCGCCATAAGTACTCTGTACGTTATAATATCGATAAGCTAAACGCAAATCAAGTTTGCGTATGGGTTCATAATCGAGTTGCGCCTGAAAGCTGTGTGCAAATGAGCGACCGTCCAGATTATAAAACCTGACATGGCCCGGATGCTCAATATCGACAACTACCTGGTTACGAAAATCAGTATAATAATAGTCGGTGCTGAAGGCTCCATCGCGGTAATTGAGCATAAACTTCTGCGTAAAATTCACCCCCATATTCCAGGCAACTTCAGGATTCATGCCATAAGCTTTGTTTGCACTCGCCGCGGGAAGTTCGAAATGGCGATTGCTGGCGAGATAGCCGGTGTTTTCAGCAAACACATTGGCTGTGCGCTGCGCCCGTCCTGCTGATGCCCTGAACACAGTATTGTCGGCAGGTGCATAACGCAGGTGTAAACGTGGGGTTACAAAAGCTCCGAAGAGATTGTGGTAATCGGCCCGTAAACCAGCCACAACATTGAAGCGGGTCAGGTAACTATAACTGTATTCTGCAAATACTCCCGGAACATACTCGGTTCTGGCATAGCCGGTGCCCACAAAGGTTTCATCAAATCGGTCGCTCAGAAAACTGCCACCAGCCTTAATGATGTGGTTTGTATTGCTGATAATGGTTTGATAAATATAATTGGCATAAAAACTGCTTTGCTTCGCGTCGTAATTGCGTTGCCCGTATTTACTGTGCTGGTCGTGGTACACCCCGGATAACTGCAAGCCCATACTGCGCCAGCTTTTTTCCGGAAAAATTTTGCCGATTTTAGCCCATGCTTCTACCCTGTTGAGTTTCTGCTCGTATCCCCAGGGATTGCCCGGCATTTGCACCACTCCACGTTCAAACGATTTTTGACCACCCATATTATCGAGTAATACGCCTTTAATCCCACCTTGAATCTCCAGTCCGGAGGGGTGGAAGTAAAACCAGCGATTGGAACCCACAAAGGTATTTCCCATGGGCTGATCCAAAAATCCGTCGCCATTCATATCTACACGCGCCCAGTCGCTGCGGCCATGCAGCAGCAGATTAGAGCTCAGATCCGGACTGAATTTGTGGCTCAAAATCAGGTTCCCTTCTGTACGTCCCTGCGTACTCTGGTACCCGTTGAGGTACAAGCGTGGCTCCTTTTCTTCAAAAGGTTTACGCCATTCTATATTAATCTGGCCTGCCGTACCCTCATAGCCATTTACCACACTGCCTGCACCCTTGCTCAGCTGCATACTTTCGACCCACGCACCGGGTGTGAAGGTAAGTCCTGTAATAGCGCCCAATCCGCGTATGTCCGGAATATTTTCCCTGGTAAAGGATGTATACGTTCCTGCAAGTCCAAGCATTTGAATTTGCTTATAACCGCTTACAGCATCGGTAAAGCCAACATCCACGGAAGGGGTGGTTTCGAAACTTTCACTCAGGTTGCAACAGGCAGCCTTCATCAGTTCGCGCGAGCCGATTTTCTCCATTTTTACGGCACCAATCATATTGATTTCGGTACTCTTACGCCGGCTTTCCACGGTCACCTCGCCAAGCGATTTCCCCGGCTGCAACCGTATAGACATAGGCGTTGCTCCGGATGTAATTTTAATAGTATCGCTCAGGTAGCCGACATGTGAAATGATTAACCTGCCACCCTGTGGAGGAACCGCAATCTGGAATCGACCATCCAGATCAGACTGGGTAGTCTGGTTAGCTTCTGGCAGGTGTATGGTAACACCAGGCAAAGCTTCTTTATTGACGGCGTCTGTAACGGTACCCGAAACCTGATTTACCAACGTGTCCTGCGCCGACACATACATTGGCAAAAAAAGCATGAGACTGCTACAAAGGAAAGAAGTCCAAAAACCAGACTTCACTGTTGTAAACATTGAACTACACAGGAACCTAGTGGTCCTGTGCATGATCATGTTTATAGGCGCAGCATTCTGGTAAAAGATTATAAGTGCTGTCCGAGGCTTTCACAGAGCCCGCATCATGCCCGGCCTGGGCAACATGCTCTTCAATTTGTTGCAGACTGGTTTTGGAAGAACGATAGGTTACGGTAAGTTCTTTGGTACTTTTATCCCACTCGGCGCGTTTCACCCCGGGAATATAGGCAGCATCTTCAATGCGCTTTTTGCATTGACCACAGGTACCAGATACCTTTATTTTTTCAGTAGTAATATCTTTTGAAGCCTGCGCGTAAGAAGTGAATGACGCGCAAAAAAGTATGGCGATGAGCCAGAATATACGTTTCATGTTATTATTTTTTTATGATTAAGAAAAAGAGAATTTACTCCGTGTACTACACGGACATAAATTTCGTCTTTAACCATAAAAAATATAACTGGTATACAGCTTGTACAAGGGCAGGTTCTGCCAGCGTCCCGGAGGCGCATTGGCAGCGTACACATGTTCCGTATCGCTGGCTTCCCTAAAAATAAAATCAGGAAAGGCAAATACCGGTACATCTGCCAGCTCCAGGGCTATAAGTTGCCATTGTGCTTCAGCAGTTTTGTTCTGCTGTTCGGCAATTTTGAGTGTAATAGTTTTGTCTGAGCAGCAATCGTCGTCGGCAGTCAAGGTGGTAGCGCCGTTATGAGCCGGCTTCAGCTTACCACTTTCCTCGCAACAGCATACAGCTTTTGCTTTGTTTACGTTCCAGGAAGAAAGCTTACTACCGCAAAAATGTATCTGTACCATCATGCCGGAAATGGCAGTGAGATACAATACAAGCAGCGGTATGGCTATAATTCTCTTCATGTAAAGACGCAAAACTAACAAATATACCTTTACAAGGTGTTAACGCCTTGCTATTATATATAATGGAAATTGGAATTTTCTATTGTCTTACCTGCTGTTCCCCTCTATGAAGATTTTTTGATGACAAGCGCAAAAACCGGATACTGAGGAACACAGCTGAAACCGTAAGTCCGATAATAAAACCCAACCAGATACCCACAGCACCCATTCCTCCCGGGAATGCTAACAACCAGCCGGCGGGAATACCAATAACCCAGTATGCAAGCGCTATTAGGATGGTTGGTGTTTTAACATCCTTAATACCACGTAACAGCCCGGCACTGATGGCCTGTGTACTATCCGAAATCTGAAAGATAGCAGCGAACAAAAGAAGCAGGGAAGCCATGGCAACTACTTCCTGGTTGTCGTTAAAAGCCAGGGGTAATATATTACGGAGCAGCGAAAAACCTGCGGCACAGAAAAATCCGTAGAATAACGCCGTATACAAGGTGCTTTTCCCAATCAGATGTATATGGTACCAGTCTTTACGGCCATAAGCATTGCTTGCACGAATGGAGCCCCCCTGGGCCAGCCCCATTGAAACCATAAAAGTAAAGGAGGCACAAACCAGCGCAATTTGGTGGGCGGCCTGCGCTTCAGGACTGATGGTTCCGATAATGATGCCCGATATGGCAAAGGCCCCGGCTTCCATACCCACCTGAAGACTGCTGGGAATGCCGATATGCAACAATTCCCGGATAGTTTTCCATTTCAGCTTCCATTGATTACTCCGTACGGCTATATAACGCCAAAAGGTTTTGTGCGTCAGCACAATGATGGCCATCACAATAAATACAAGTATGCGGGTAATAAGTGTACCCCAGCCTGCGCCCACTAATTCGAGCCGGGGGAAGCCCATATTTCCGAATATGAACAACCAGTTGAGCAATACATTGAGGGGCAGCGACAAAACCGAAAGTACCATGGCTGTACGTGTGTATTCCAATCCGTCGGTAAATTGTTTCAGCGCCATAAATAAGATCATGGGGATAACCGACCAGGCCATCAGCTGAAGAAAAGGTACTGCAAGCATGGCAACTTCTTCGTCCTGCCCCAGATGAAAAAGAATATCTTTGCCGAATTCCAGACCAAGGGCTATCACCAGCGCAGCGATACAACACAGCCAGAAACCATTATAAAAATAATGAGATACCAGTTGCCCGTCTCTCCGGCCATGAGCCATAGATACCATTTGGGAAACGGCAAACGTAATTCCGATTCCTATAACAAATGGAATATTCATTACACTCATAACAAGCGCTGCAGCAGCCAGCTCCTTGTATCCTACAGCCCCCACCATGGCAGTATCGATTATATGGAGCGCCATTTGGGCAAGCTCACCCAAGATAATGGGAGCGGCCAGTTTGATCGTTTTCCCTGCCTCCTTTCTCAACATAGAAACTATTATTAAATAAGGCCGGAGTTGCCAACAAAAACTATTGATGGCTGTTCTGCTGCTGGATTTTTACCTGAAAGACCACAATTGATACTCCGGACGCTTAAACCTACATTTTCTTACAAAGTCCAAAAGTCCGTTTTTTTTAATTTCCACATGAAACTACTTCGCTTTTTATCGTCCACGTTCGTAACGCTCCTGGTTCTTACGTTTCCGGCCGTCGCTCAAAATGGATATCTGATTTCAGGTACTATCAAAGACTCAACAGGCGAAACACTGATTGGGGCCACAGTATCACTGCGTAATGCTCAGGACTCCTTCGTTAACGGGTCTGCTGCCGATATCGATGGTTTTTTCGAAATCACCAATGTGCAGGATGGCGACTATAAACTATATATTACCTATATAGGTTATGACGATTACACGCGCAATATTAGGGTCGCCGGCCAAAACATCGCATTAGGTACCATAAGGCTCAGCAACCTTAAGGGCCAAACGCTAGCTGAAGTTGCCGTAACGGAAAAAGCCATCCAGGTACAACAAAAAGACGATACCACACAGTTTAATGCAGCTTCTTACAAAGTAAACCCCGACGCTACTGCGGAAGATCTGATACGCAAAATGCCGGGAATGGATATGAGTTCAGGAAAAACACAGGCGCAGGGTGAGGATGTAAAAAAAGTACTCGTCGACGGGAAGCCTTTCTTCGGCGATGATCCGTCGTCGGCCCTGAAGAATTTACCTGCAGAGGTAATTGATAAAATACAGGTTTACGACGAACGCAGTGAACAGGCGCAGTTTACCGGCTTCGATGACGGCAATACCTCTAAAACGATCAATATCATCACCAAAGCGGGAAAAAGTCAGGGCATATTTGGCCGTGTATATGCCGGCGGTGGTGCAGACGCCCCGGGTAATGGTATATCGCCCGATTTCAAATATAATGGCGGCGGCAATATCAACTATTTCGAAGGAGACAGGAGAATCAGTCTGATCGGGTTAAGTAATAATGTTAATGTTCAGAATTTTTCCTCCCAGGATTTACTGGGCATTTCGGGCGGAAGCGGCGGCCGAAATTTTGGCGGCGGCGGACGCAGAGGAGGAGGAGGCCCCGGCCGACCAGGAGGTCCCGGCGGCAACGCATTTAATATGGGACAACAGGAAGGGATATCGAAAACAAATGCTATCGGACTCAACTATTCTGACAAATGGGGAAAGAAAATAGATGTTACCGGAAGCTATTTTTTCAACAATACAGATAATGTTACAGAGCAATTCACCAACCGCCGGTTCGTAATTCCAGCTTCGCAACGCTACGACGATACGAGCAGGGCCAGCACGGTTAACAATAACCACCGATTCAACCTGCGCCTGAATTATAATATTGACTCCTTCAATTCCTTGTTATTTATACCTTCTATTTCTGTACAGGACAATAAAAGCAATTCACGCCAGTCGTCGATGACCTATAATCCCGAGTCGATTTTAAACCGCTCGGTCAACACCTATAACAGTAACCTGAGCGGCTACAATATGAGCAGTATGTTGCTGTACCGTCATAAATTCAAAAAGCAAGGTCGGACCTTTTCGCTCTGGGCCAACGGCGGCTATAACAGTAACGATGGCGATACAAAATTGTATGCTCCATTCGAAGCAATAGATACCAGTTACACTTTGGACCAGGAAGCCACTATTGCAAAAAGCGGCTGGAATATCAACTCTAATCTGAACTATACCGAACCCTTGTCGAAGAAGAGCTTTCTGCAGGTACAGTATGGCCTCAGGTACCAACAGAGTGAATCAGAAAAACGAACCTACAACAGGTCGATTTTCAACAATGAATATACCGACCTGGACACCTTACTGAGTAATACATTCACTACCGAGTACCTGACCAACAGGGCGGGCTTGTCGTATCGTTTCGCAGATTCCAATTTCAATTTTAATATCGGAGCCGATTTCCAGAATGCAAACCTGGACAATGTAAGAACATTACCGGTAGCAGGCACGCTCAGCCGATCGTTCAACAACATTCTGCCTTCGGCAAGATTGCAATACAATTTCAGTAAAAAGAAAAACCTGCGCCTTTTCTACCGCACCTCCACCGATGCGCCCAGCGTAGATCAGTTACAGGACGTAGTTAACAATGCCAATCCTATTCAACAGTCGTCGGGTAATCCATCGCTGGTACAATCGTACCAACACAATCTGAACATGCGGTACAATGCTACCAATACCAATGTTAACAGCACCTTTTTTGCGATGCTGTCCGGTACTGCCACACAAGACTATATAGGCAATAGTACCATCATTGCTCAGGATGAAGACGTAGTTCTGGATAATAGCATTGTGCTGAAAGAAGGTCAGCAGTTCAGCCGGCCCGAAAACCTTGATGGTTATTATAACCTGCGCAGCTTCGTTACCTATGGTATGCCTGTTTCTGCAATTAAATCTAACCTGAACGTTAATGCCAGCGCGGGTTACGTCCGAACTCCGGGTCTGATCAATAATCAAAAGAACTTTGCAAACAATACTTCGTTGGGACTGGGTCTGGTTTTGAGCAGTAATATCAGCGAAAACATCGACTTCACTTTATCGTCCAATTCCAATTTTAATATTGTAAACAACACTTTGAATACCTCGTCGGATTCGAGGTTTCTGAACCAAAGCACCCGTCTGAATCTTAATTATATCTTCTGGAAAGGCATTGTTTTCAATACAGAACTAAACCACCAGTTTTACAACGGTCTCGCCGCCGGCTTCAACCAAAATTATCTGTTATGGAATATGAGTCTTGCAAAGAAACTTTTCAAGAACAGACAAGGTGAAATAAAAATCACCGTGTATGACCTGCTGAAACAAAATACCAGTATCGTTCCTACCATCACAGAAACCTATACCCAAAATACGCAAACGAATGTGCTGCAACAGTATTTTATGCTGACCTTTACGTATAACCTCCGGTTCTTTAAAGGAGGTGCCAGTATGAAGGATGTGGAAAATCAGGATCGCGACCGCGGCCCGAATTTTGGACCGCCTCCAGGTCATATGCCCGGACCCGGTGGCATGATGCCGCCGCCCCACGGTATGTAAAATAAAAACGAGCAATTTAAAGAAATCAGTAAAAAGTACCACAAACACTATCTCCCGTACCATTGGCGGGAGATTGTTCTTTTTATCTTTGCATTGTAAATGGCAAAGGATAATAATATACCAGTCTACTCTATCTGCTCGCTGCAACAAACAGAGGACAGGAGCTGGCAGGAGCTTATTGCGGCGCCTTTTGCTGACTATCTCAACCAACATCCAAACCTGTTTATTCCTCACCGCCACTCCTTCTATCATCTGGTATTGTTTACAAAAGGCAGCGGATACCACACCATTGATTTTGAACAATTCCCTGTTGTTCCCGGACAAATCTATTTCATGTCGCCGGGGCAGGTACACAGCTGGCAATTCGAAGGGAATACCGACGGCTACGTAATCAACTTTTCCGAAGAGTTTTTTAAGTCTTTTCTACAGGATGGCCAATACCTGGAACAATTCAGTTTCTTCCAGGGAATAGCGTCGAGATGCGTCTGTAACCTCGACCAGCCCACGGGCAAAGCTGCGCTGAAGTTATTAGAGCAAACGGTGTCGGAGGTACAGACAAGAAGTTTTCTGGCTAGCGATTTAATCAGGCTGCTGCTACTGCAATTATTTATAGCAGTGGCGCGCTTCGAAGCCGGATTGCAGCCGCAGGATGAGCTTACGCAGCGTATACAGGACGGAACCTTGCGTAGTTTTTTAAAACTACTGGAGCAGCATTTTACGCGTTTGAAGTTGCCGAAAGATTATGCGGCTTTACTGTACATTACGCCCAACCACCTGAATGCGCTTTGTAAGGATAAGCTCGACAAATCGGCCGGCGCAGTTATCCGCGACAGAATAGTACTGGAAGCCAAAAGACTGCTGATTAATGGCAATTTAAGCATTAGCCAGATCGCCTGGCAATTGAATTTTACCGACAATTCCTATTTCAGCCGCTTCTTCAAAAAAGCCACCGGTGTAAGTCCGGAAGCATTCAGAAAATCAATTTTGGATCAACACGAAAATCACAAATAATATGCATAGTCATCAGCACGGAAAACGACCCGGCTTAATAAAGAGTGTACTCAGCAATAAATGTCCCCGCTGCCGGGAAGGTGCTTTATTTACCAGCAAAAATCCTTATCAGTTACGGAAGATAACCGATATGCCGGAACACTGTCCGGTATGCGGACAATCATTTGAACCGGAAATCGGATTTTACTATGGCACGGGTTACGTGAGTTATGGCTTGTCCGTGGCAGCTACGGTAGCCAGCTTGCTTATCTGGATAGCAACCATTGGTGTATCCCTTTACGACAACAGAATATTCTGGTGGCTGGGCATTCATATTGCACTGATGATACTGATACAGCCGGTGCTAATGCGATGGTCGCGCTCCATATGGATTGCGTTTTTTGTGCGTTATGATAACAGTCGGACGGAGAAAGCGGGCGAAATGAAAATGGCAGGAAAGCAAGCCATTTAGTCTCCCAACATTTTCTGATAGGCATACATCTGATCGCGCAGCCTTGCAGCTTCCATAAAATCCATATCCTTGGCAGCTTTCTCCATGGCCTTTTTCGTTTGGCTTATTAACTTTTCGAGCTGGCCTTTATTGAAATAAGCAGCATCATCTTCGGCAACAGCAGCTAATGGGGCAGCAGCCGCGTCGGGCACTGCATAAGGACTGTTCTCATCATAACCCTTAATGTCCAGTACAGATGTTTGCTTCATAATCTGCTCTACCGATTTGCGTACGGTATGTGGCGTAATACCATGTTCACTATTGTATTGAATCTGTTTCTCTCTGCGACGACCCGTTTCATCAATCGTGCGCTGCATGCTTTCCGTAATCTTATCGGCGTAAAAAATAACCAGCCCGTTAAGATTGCGGGCTGCACGGCCAGCCATCTGGGTAAGCGAGCGTTCGTCGCGCAGGAAGCCCTCTTTATCGGCATCCAAAATGGCTACCAGCGACACTTCGGGCAGGTCAAGACCTTCCCGCAACAGGTTAACGCCTACCAACACATCTATATAGCCCAGCCTGAGATTACGCAAAATCTCCACGCGTTCCAATGTATCAACTTCAGAGTGAATGTAGCGGGAATTGACATTGATTCGCTTCAGATATTTGTCTAATTCTTCAGCCATCCTTTTGGTAAGGGTAGTGACTAATACCCTGTCCCCCATTTTAATCCGCTTGTCAATCTCTTCGAGTAAATCATCAATCTGATTAACAGAAGGCCTGATTTCGATTGGCGGATCAAGTAAGCCTGTAGGCCGCACTACCTGTTCCACCACTACACCACCCGACTGCTCCAGCTCGTACGATGCGGGAGTAGCACTTACAAATATGGTCTGGTTCAGCAAACTTTCAAACTCGTAGAAATTCAAAGGGCGATTGTCGAGCGCCGAAGGCAGGCGGAAACCAAAATCAACCAGATTGAGCTTGCGCGAACGATCGCCGCCATACATACCACTGATCTGTGGAATGGTCACGTGACTCTCATCTACAAACAACAGAAAATCCTTAGGGAAGTAATCGATCAGACAGAAAGGTCGTGTACCCGGCCGGCGTCTGTCCAAAAACCTCGAATAATTTTCGATACCATTGCAATAGCCAAGTTCCTGAATCATTTCAATATCATAGCTAACACGTTCTTTTATACGTTGGGCTTCGATATGTTTTCCCGAGCTTTTGAAATATTCGACCTGGGCATTCATTTCATCCTGAATTTCATGAATGATTTGTGCCATTTGGTCTTTAGGGGCCATGTACATATTTGCGGGGAAAATAGCTGCATGCTGCATTCGTCCGATTCGTTTGCCGCTTTCTATTTCAAAACTTTCAATTTCTTCTATTTCATCGCCATAGAAAGTAATACGATAGCCATAATCCACATAAGGGAGATTAACGTCGACGGTATCGCCTTTGACCCGAAAAGTTCCTCTTGTAAATTCGCCCTGACTTCGATTGTACAAGGCATTTACCATGCTGTGCAGAAAGCTGTTTCTGGGAATTTTATCTCCGGCACTTATTCTTATAATGCCGTTTTCATATTCAGTAGGATTACCCATACCATAAATACAACTAACCGATGCCACAACCAGGATGTCTCTGCGCCCGCTCAGTAGGTTGGTAGTAGTACGCAGGCGTAACTTTTCCAATTCTTCATTAATCGCCAGGTCCTTTTCAATATAGGTATCACTAACCGGCAGGTAGGCTTCCGGTTGATAATAATCGTAGTAAGACACAAAATACTCGACCGCATTATCCGGAAAAAACTGGCGAAACTCTCCGTAGAGCTGTGCAACCAGGGTCTTATTATGGGTTAGTACCAAAGTTGGTTTTTGAACTTCCTGAATGATGTTTGCCATCGTAAAGGTCTTTCCTGAACCGGTAACACCTAACAGGGTTTGAAATTTTTCACCTTCAAGCACTCCGGCGCTTAACTGCTGAATAGCTGAGGGCTGATCTCCAGCCGGCTCGTACGGTTTTTCAATCCTGAACATAGGTAACGAAGTTAAGTAGCTTGCCGCATAAAAAAAGGCGAAGCAAGGCCTGCTATTAATTTTTGGGCTTTATTTAGAACTACGCAAACATAAAACCTGCTATTATAAAATTTGTTGTGCTGTGTTGCACTGATTTTATACGCTGCCTTGCAAAAAGAAAAGAATAGAGAGGAAAAATGATGATGAAATATCATGTGCCCTAAGGCCCGTGCCCCACAAAAAATAAGCAGCTGATGAGCATCAGGTGGCGGTAAAAAGCAGATGCTTCCCCGGAGCAAAATGTCCCGGCAAGGAAGTCTTCCGCGAGTATGGAAGCCTTGCGTAAGCTAAGACAAATCTAAACGAACATGTACGCTGACAGGAATAATCTAGCCTAACTCAAACGTTGTAACTCCATATACCTTCTCAACCGGAAATTCCGGCTTACCATTCTTGTACATCCGGGCTGTTTCAAATTCCATCGTCATCTCGTATTTCTCGGCAAGCGCCAAAGCCGGTTTGTTGACATCGGAAACGTCGAAAAAATACGGACCTGCCCCCTGACTGGTACAGCATCGCAGCAACAAGGCTTCAGCAACCTCTACGTCGTCAGCAAAGAGTGGCCCTATCTTATATCCAACCCCGCATTTACGCACTACGGCGTAGCCTGTCACCGTACTATCCGACATAGTGTGAAAAACAGCAGCCTGGGGCATTTGCAACCATTTATTCAAAAAGGCTGTTCGCCGAATACCAAATACAGATGAATCGTAGTCAGCAATCTGGTCAAACATACTGCCGGGTGTGGCTTCAGCAATTGAATTATCGGCTGACATGCCGGCACCGTCTGTTCTGAATCGCATTTGGCGATACGCATATAGGAAGCCGTCGCGACGATAGTTTTCGATCTGTGCCGGCACTCCATCCAGTCCTGTTACCATATCGCCCAGATAGTTGACAGCATGTTGCCACATTTGAAAACCGTAACCTTTACCTCTATAACCTTCGCGCACTATGTACAAACCCATAAAACCATAGCGATTGCCATACTTTACGGCACTGATATAGGCTATAGGCCTGCCATCCAGTTCACCAACAAAAAAGCCATCAGGATCTGCAGCATAAAACGCTGCTGCATCTTCCAGGCCCGGATTCCAACCTTCGGTCGCGGCCAGATCCAGTGCATCCCTGAGGTCGGCCGGTTCCATTGTTCGAATCAAAATTTTATTACTCATGTATCCATGTAGATTTAGAAATTAGACAGATGCTGCAAAAAGACTGATCCAACCTGCTTCAGGACCTTCAAAGGGTTCGGATTTACCCCTGAATTCCCGCTGTATATCCTGCAATAAAACCCGGTTGATAAACTGATAGCCCTGGCGGTTTAATAAGCCCATAAATTCAGTCGGAGCGTATAACTGGATATTATCGAGTCCGATGGCATCACTGATTTTCCGAAACACCTGAACACCGAAGTTCCGGACCGATGTGTTGACCAGGGCCGATTCTAAAGCAAAATCACCAGCAATTTCAGCACGAACTCCTGCAAACATATGTATCAGTCCGGCAAGTGCTGTAGTAGAGAGGTAATACGTAATGCCCTCCAGGATAACCAAAGTGGGTTCTTCGGGCGTCCAGCCTTTTAACTGCAGCGAAGCCGACAATGCTGAGAGATCCGTAATGTCACAGGTAAGAAAATGTATGTTGGGAAATCGTCCGTCGAGGTATTGCTCCTTCTCAGACATCAGGTATTTATCTACATCGAAAAGAAGTGCTTCGGGATGTAAAGATGCGATTTCGACCGAAAGGGGCGCAATTCCCGCAGCCAGTACAATTACCTGCGGAAGGGTTCCCGAAAGTTTACACTTGTTGCAGAACTCCATCGCCTGTTTTCGTACAAAATATTTTCGATTACTTACAGCCTGCAAGTGCATATAATGCTCCTCCGGCGAGAATAAGGCCAGTAATTCGTTGGCTTCCGACAAGTCTAATCCCTCGGTATAGGCTTTGGCAGCTTCACTTTCCCAGACGTCCGCGGCCGTCCAATTGAGTACCAATGCAGAAGTTGCAGATATTTTCATGGTTTGGCAGTCAGGTATTTGCACCCAACTTCGGATAAAGATAGAAAATGAATCATGGAAACAAAAGACAGAATGTCCAATTTTGCCTATCTTCCTTTTACTGCAAATTGCTTATAAAGAGAAAACTACTTCAAACTACAATCGCCGGCAAATCCTTCAGCCAATCCGTCGAGTACATAGCAGGAGTCAATTTGCTGGCTGCGGCTCAGGCTCCGGAGGTCATACTCTTTTTTATCGCCACTCAGATATTTACAGTAGCAAATTCCTGACTCTTTCTTTTTGCACGATATCATGCCGCCCAGAAAGGCAAAGGTTAATAAGGGAATCATTAGCTTTTTCATACCTCCATTGTTTGATATCCATCTTAAAAAACAAGTGAGAAAATATGTTCCCTATTTTATAGCCCTTGAATTGCTGCGAGCGGGCAGGTAAAGAGGGCTGTTTTCCCTGTAGTCGCTGCGCTGTTGATAATGACTTGTTTACGAGCCCTGTTTTCGTTCCCCCGTGCATTCAAACTTTTGTTAAGTTTAAGCATTTTCGGAGCCTTAGGTAAGGGCAACGAAATGTATTGGTAAGGCAATTGAACTATCAACAATCCCCGGTTCCAGGTAGATGCAGGGCAAAAAAAAGCCGGTCAGTTTGACCGGCTAATATATTTTACCGTATGAGTGTGACGGTACCCGCCTTTCGGAATCGCTGTTGGCTATTGGCACAATTGGCATCTATTTCCCAAACATACACTCCCATTGGAGCGGGGTTGCCATCCACATTTCCATCCCATTTGCCGAAAGGATCCGTTGTAGTGAATACTTCTTTACCCCAGCGATCAAATACCTTGAAATAGTTGACTTTTACAAGTTGTTGATTCAGCAAACCGAATTTGTTATTAGTACTGAGGCTGCTGGCAGGTTTGAAGGCATTAGGCATATTGATATCGTCGCAGGGAACCTGTACCAGTACGGAGTCTATTTTCGAACAGCCATCGGTATTGGTAACATTGAGGTAGTAAGTAATATCATACGGAGGCTTTGCGCGAACTATAGCGCTATCTCTCCTGTAATCGAATCCGATATCGGGCGTCCATATATAGGTGTACTCGCTACCCAGGGTGGTACCAGGTCCGCCAAGCACGGTATAACCGCCGTCTGAAATTATTCTGTCGGGGCCGGCGTCGGCTGCAATACGGCTCACATTTACCTGAACATCATTTTTCAGGATACAGTTATAATCGTAGTAAGTTACCAGACTGTATTTAGTGCTGACTTGAGGATATACGCGTACAAACTGGCCAAAAGTGGTATCGATATTGTAACTAGGAATCCATTTAAAACTATCAGCTCCAAAAGAAAGCGCTGAAAGACGGGCTGTATCACCGAGGCAAATCAGGGTATCGTTGCTAACGGTCAATGGTGGGTGGTCATAAACAAATATTTGCTCACAGTCAGTACGCACACTGGGCAAGCCTTCGTCTACTGTCAGGAACACGGTATACAAGCCGGGTTCATCCAGGACAAATGAGGGGGGTAAACGCTGATCTGAATATGCAGGAGTAGCGTTGGTACAGGAAGGGAAAATTATTTTACTTACAGAATTGTCCGTTTTGTTGGCAGCAAAAAGATATAAGGCGCCGTTGTCGCGGGCGATATTGGACATCAGCTCAGGCTGAATAAAACCGCTGGTATTTCCGTGATTGGATACCTGCGGAACATTTGCAATAGACTGATCGTCCCAACGCAGGGTTACAAAGCTACCTGTTCCGTAGTTGAGCACGAAACCATAATAAGCATCACAATCTTTGGTAACCGCTATTCCCACGGGTTCCACCACGCGGTTATTAAGGTTACCCAGGTTATTGACGAAGGGTACATTGGTCAGGTTATTACCAAATGATATACGACATACGGAACTTGTACCGCGATTGGTTACAAATATGTGCCAGTTGTCCAATTCCATAATGCCGCTTATTCCTGAAACTTTGTCAAAGTGGCCGTTGATATTACCCAGATTGGTAAGCGCCGGGGTACTCAGCAGGTCATTGCCAAAATCGAGGCGGATAAGCTCATCGCGACGCGTGAAGGTAAATCCGTGCCAGTTATCATCTTCCTTAACGATATACAATTGGTTAGGACCATTCAGACCACCACCCAGATTGCCCAGGTTAACTTCTGTAGGCATTGATTTCAGTCCATGTTCGCTAAAATCATAGCGTATCAGTTTTGAATTTGCCGAGTCGGTACCGGCTACTACGAAGAGGTGCCAGCGGCCATTGTTGGCCATATAAATACCGCCCGGATTAGGCAATGTAGTTCCGGCGATGCCGGTTATCATTGATGGCATCCCTGAAAGGCCGTCAGCATATCTCATACGACCGACACCACTGCCTTTATTAATATGAAAGCTGTAGTTAATACCTTCGTCCTCAACCAGAATCATTCCTTTGGCATCATTGATCGATTGAACGGGGCCAATATTGTTTCCTTCAGGAGAAATACCAAGATTAGGGGGGCAGAATGTCCAAAAGTAATTTTGAGCGTCTTGTATAATATTGAACGGCACTATCTCATGTCCGTTGCACACGGTATCGGGCAATTTAAACAAATCAAGGTCGATTTGCGCTTGCACTTTACCAGTGGGAACAAACAAAGACAACAGTGACGCAGCAAGTAATAGTAATCTTTTGCTCATACTTGAGTTATGATATCAAAAAAATGATCAATTAAGAGGTTCTGGACGCATCAAATACGCTCCGGAACTATTTCGCGAAAAGTTTGGCTAATGTAATAAGTTTATTGGAAAATTCTGCAAACTATTATTAATTTTATTTCCAAAATTTGGAAAAAACATGGTGAATTTTAATTATCGAAAAGTTATTTTATCTGCACTGGCAATGAGTCTGCTTACGGTCCCGCTTTCTGCAAAAGAGGGCATGTGGCAGCCTTCAAAGCTCAAAAGACAAGAAAGCGAAATGCAGAAGTTGGGTCTCGCAATTCCGGTAGAAGCCATCTATAACGACAGCGGTACCGGTTTAAACAATGCAGTAGTACTTTTCGGAAAGGGTTGCACCGGCGAAATGGTGTCAAAAAGCGGCTTATTGTTTACGAACCACCACTGCGCTTATGGCACTGCCCAATCCCTCAGCACACCCGAAAAAAATTACCTGGTCAACGGATTTTTTGCCAGCAGCCCTGCAGCCGAACTTCCATGCCCCGGACTAACCGTCACTTTTGTAGTAAAAACGGAAGATGTAACCGAACATATATTAAGAAATATAAGTGATACGCTTAGTGAAGGCATCCGGAATGCACGTATTAAAGCACGCATTTCGGAAATGGAACGTGCCTATAAGCGCACTACCGGTATGGATGCCGAAATCAAACCATTTTACAATGGCAACCAGTACTGGGTATCTTTAACGGAAACTTATTCCGACGTGCGACTGGTGGCTTTTCCTCCCAATGGCGTAGGCAAATTCGGAGCAGATACCGACAACTGGATGTGGCCCCGCATGACAGGCGACTTTGCAGTATTCCGTGTGTACGCCTCGGCCGATAATAAACCCGCAGCTTACAGCGAGCAGAACGTACCTTACAAGCCAAAAGCTTTCTTCCCAATAAATACTTCCGGTGTTCAGGAAGGCGATTTTACCATGGTGTACGGTTTTCCCTATACTACCCAGGAATATATCAGCTCGTATCAGGTAAACCAGGTACAATACATCAGTGACCCCATCCGCATTGAAGCCAGAGAGCGCAAACTGGATGTGCTGGACAAAGCCATGCGCAACAACCCTGATGTGTTCCTGAAATATGCTGCCAAACAAAGTTCTATCAGCAATGGTTTCAAAAAGTGGAAAGGTGAAATTCAGGGATTATCCGCACACGACGTAATCGGCAAAAAACAAAAATACGAGAAACGCTTCCAGGAGGCAGCTACCGCAAATTTGGAGTCGCCCGAAGATAAGTTGCTCCTGACCCGCATTCAGGCTGCAGTAGCCGGCAGCGACAATGCCTTGATTGCTTCTGAATACCACAGGGAAACCGTGATGGGCGTGGAAGCTATTCAACAGTCAGCCAACCTGAAAAAAGTACTGGACCTTTACCGGAAAGGGATTTCAGGACCGGCACTGCAGGACAGCCTTTCGAAAATAAAGGCGGGCATGGCGGGCTTTTACAAAAATTACCACCCCGCCACCGACCACCAGGTATTTAACGCACTGATTCCATTATATATGGAACAGGGAGACCAGGTTGTGGCGCCCAAAATGAAATCGCTCATGTATAATTCGGGCAACAATTTCAGATCATGGGGCAACAACGTATTCAACAATAGCATTGTAGCCAATCAGGACAAGATGTACGCCCTGCTGGACAATGCCCGTCCTGCCGATTCGGTACAGATCAAGGAAGATCCGGCGTTCCAGATTTATGACGTAACCAGCGATTTTCAGGATCAGAAAATTAACCCGGCGCTGAGAAATTACCAGGAACGGATGGCCACCCTTAACAGACTGTATATGAAGCGCCAGATGGAGTACCTGAACAGCGGTCGGGCTTTCTACCCCGATGCCAACCAGACCCTGCGCCTTTCCTATGGCCAGGTAGAAGCCATCGAACTACCCGGCAGCAATATATACCAGACAACGCTGAACGACCTGATTCCGCGGCATGATGCGCAGATTGAAGAATTCAATATCCCGGAAAAATTAAGAACACTTTATAAAAACAGAGATTTCGGCAATTGGAGCGTCAACGGAACCGTACCCGTCAATTTTATCGCAAGCAATCATACCAGCGGCGGCAACTCAGGCAGTCCTGTGCTCAATCGTAAAGGCGAGCTGATCGGTATCAATTTCGATCGTATCTGGCAGGGAACCATGAGCGACATATATTACGAACCAAGCGCCAGCCGGAACGTAAGTGTCGATGTTCGCTATGTACTGTTCATTCTCGAAAAATACGGCAATGCCGGTTGGCTGCTGAACGAGATGAAACTCGTTAAATAATCAGGGTTTTACTTTAAGTTTGTACTTTTAAATAAAGAGGCTAATTATATTAGCCTCTATTTTTATTGAAAACGATGAAAAAATTCCTTTGGCTACCGCTACTTTTGGGTGTTGCTGCCTGCAGCAATGAGTCAGCTACCACACAGAGTGCTGCCAGTTTTTTAGTATTGAAACAGGGCAACCAGGCATCCGTAACTATTGAAAATGTGCCTGCAGAAAAAACTGCCCTGTATATCAATGGACAAAAATTCGAAGGCTGGAATAAAAGCCTGACGCAATCCATAGCTGCCAGCCATTTACAACCCGGTCAAAACTATTTTAAACTGGTGGTTGAAGGCAGTAATGATACACTTTCAGATGAGTTATTCTTTAGCTACAACATCAGTTACCAGTTAGTACAGGAATATCCTCACGATACAGAACATTTCACGCAGGGATTATTATTCAACGATGGTATTCTTTACGAATCTACCGGTCTGGAAGGAAAATCGGGAATCTGGAAATATAAAGTGAACAATACTGGTTTCACTGAAATAGGTTCCGTAAAAAATGATCCTGCAATATTTGGAGAAGGCATTGCCATAGTAGGCAACCAATTGTACCAGCTAAGCTGGAAAAACAAAAAAGTGTTGCGTTATAATAAAAGCAACCTTAAAAAAGAACAGGAATTTGATTATCCCGAAGAAGGATGGGGCCTGTGTAATTACGGTGATACTTTAATTGCCAGCGACGGCTCGGAGCAGCTACACTTTATAGACCCGAAACAATTCAATATTGTACGTAGTATACAGGTTAAAGGAGAACAAGGCCCCCTGCGGGAGCTTAATGAACTGGAACTGGTACAGGATATTATTATCGCCAATGTATGGCAAACACATACCCTGGCTTTTATTGACCTGCATAGCGGCCATGTGCTGGGCACAGCCGACCTGACGGCACTGTACCAATCAGCCAGACAGCAATATTCCCAAATCGATGTGCTCAACGGTGTAGCCTATGATCCGAAAGACGGGACCCTGCTGGTAACGGGAAAAAACTGGCCGAAGATGTACAGAATCCGTCTCGATGAACAATTTCAGCGATTGTTAAAAAGATCAGGCGAAATTTAATAAGCCTCCAAAAATATACAGTAAGTGAAAAGAGTAGCTTTGATACCAGCCCGCTATGCTGCCTCCCGCTTTCCGGGGAAACTTATGCAGCTGCTGGGCGACAAAACCGTGATCCGGCATACCTACGACAATACCGTGCAAACCGGTTTGTTCGACGATGTAGCCGTAGTTTGCGACAGCGAAATCATCTTCCATGAAATCACCCGGAACGGCGGCCATGCTATTATGAGTCAGCGTCAGCATGAATGTGGTACCGACCGTATTGCCGAGGCCATCGAATACTTGCCTGATGCCGAAATCATAGTGAACGTGCAGGGCGATGAACCGTTCACCCGAAAAGAACCGCTTCAGCAATTATTACAAGCCTTTGAAGGCCCCGACGGGCATGATGTGCAGGTGGCATCACTCATGCAGGTATTAGAGGATCCGGAGCTTATAGCCGACCCTAATTATGTAAAGGTCGCGACAGATCTTCGTGGGTTCGCGTTATTTTTTTCCCGCTCACCTGTTCCCTATCGTCGCGAGCCCGGTGCCAGCGTGCCCAGTTACGAACATATAGGCATTTACGCATTCCGGCGGCAAACATTGCTGGATTTTACACGGCTGCCCATGAGTCCGCTGGAAACAGCCGAAAAGATTGAATGCCTTCGCTATCTGGAGAACGGCATTAAAATGAAAATGATAATTACCAGTTATATGGGCGTCGAGATAGACACTCCCGATGATCTGGTTAAAGCAGCACAGTTATTCAACAAGGGAATTTAAAATCCCAAAAGCAAAATAGATTGAACATGAAATTCCGGAATTTTAAAATGGTCGACTACGTGGTGTACGGCCGCGGATCATTCGGACAATTGGACGAAATACTGGCCGGCCGGCGGGTAAACGACCTTCCGATGATATTTTTTGTGGACGCTTATTTTCAGGACAAGCAGTCGTTTCTGTCGCGTATACCACTGCGGAGAAAAGACGAAGTCGTAATTATAGACGTAACGCATGAACCCAAAACCACCTATGTGGACCAGCTAGCCCATCAACTGAAAGAAAAGTTTGGTATGGTGAGTGGCATTATTGGCATTGGTGGTGGCAGTGTAATGGATATGGCCAAAGCGGTTTCACTGATGATGACCAACCCGGGTTCGTCGGCCGATTACCAGGGCTGGGATCTGGTTCAAAAAGCGGGCGTTTATAAAGCTGGCATTCCAACTATTTCAGGCACCGGTGCAGAAGTTAGCCGAACCACTGTATTGACAGGCCCGGTACGCAAACTGGGTATGAACTCCGACTTTACACCATTTGATCAGATAGTGCTGGATCCGGAATTAATCAGTACAGTACCTGCCAATCAGCGCTTTTATACTGCAATGGATTGCTTTATACATTGCGTAGAGTCATTGACCGGCACCTACCTCAATGCCTTCAGCCAGTCGTACGGCGAAAAAGCACAGGAACTTTGCGAAGATATTTTCCTGCACCAAAAAGAATGGGATGCCGCCTCTGATGAGAAGCTGATGATGGCCTCCTACGCGGGCGGAATGAGTATAGCTTATTCGCAGGTAGGCGTGGCACATGCTGTCAGCTACGGACTATCATACCTGCTGGGCACAAAGCATGGAATTGGCAATTGCATTGTATTCGACAAGCTGCACGATTTCTATCCCGAAGGTGTAGCCAAGTTTAAAAAGATGGTGGAACTGCAGGGGATAGATATTCCGCAAGGTATTACCAAAGGCCTTTCCGATCAGGACTTTGACAAAATGATTGATGTATCGCTGGGCATGGCGCCACTTTGGGAAAATGCACTGGGTGCCGACTGGCAACAGCAAATGACCCGGGAACGGCTGCGCGCCTTGTACGAGCAGCTATAAAGTTTAAAGATATAAGAAAAGGCCCGTTCAGCAGACCGGGCCTTTTCTTACAATATGGCTTCAATAATATAGTCTTGCCCGTTGAGAGAAAATTGAGCACCGGTTTTATGTCCCAGCATTGCCCTTCCAAGGGGAGCGTTTGTCGAAAGCGCGTACACCTGTATACCGGCCAGCCGGGCCTTACCTAATGCGGCAGCCAGCAAAAAATAACCTTTGTTAGTGAGCACCAGGGAACCCTGAACAACCTGGCCGGTACTCAAATTTGTACTTAAGCCATTCATAACAGCCATTTGTTGCCGGGCCTCGGCCAGCTGAAGGTTCCATTGTTCCTGCTCCCTGTGTAACATTGCCCTGCCCGTTTCGTACTTATCGCCGGCTGTACTTTTGGTCTCCTTTTGCAAGCTGTCCGACAATGCCGTCAGTTCGCTTTCAATACGCTGTATTTTTTCAGTCAGAAGGTTCAGGAAGCCTGCGCAGACCTGGTCTTTTAAGGTAACCGGAAGCGGATTCATTATTTATAATAAAACCCCGGCGGAGACCGGGGCATTGTTTCAAGTTATATTCTGATTCAAATGAAGACCTATTTGCTCAGGTGCATGCTACGCTCTTTGTAAAGGTTGCGGAACCAGGGGTCGCGCAAATCTTTGATGAAACGAATAGCCTCGCCGGTGCTCTTCATTTCAGGTCCCAGCTCTTTATTCACGTTAGGGAATTTATTGAAGCTGAATACCGGCTCTTTTACTGCGTAGCCCTCCAATTTCTTTTCAATACTGAAATCGCTCAACTTATGGCTGCCGAGCATTATTTTGGTAGCGATGTTCAGGAATGGCACATCGTATGCTTTTGCGATAAAAGGAGTAGTGCGGCTGGCGCGCGGATTGGCTTCAATTACGAACACCTTTCCATCTTTAATGGCAAACTGGATATTGATCAGGCCTCTGATGTTTAATTTCATGGCGATCTTCCGGGTGATATCCACCATTTCTTCCACTTCCAGCCTGCCGAGGTTGAATACAGGTAATACCGAATGGCTGTCACCGCTATGGATGCCTGCGGGTTCGATATGCTCCATAATACCCATAATCATGACATCTTCGCCATCACATATAGCATCAATTTCAGCTTCCTGACAACGATCGAGGAAATGATCGATCAGAATTTTGTTTCCGGGCAGATGTTTGAGCAAACTCAATACGCTTTTTTCCAGTTCATCGTCGTTGATAACGATCCGCATTCTTTGTCCGCCGAGCACATAAGAGGGGCGCACCAGTACGGGATAACCTACCTCATTGGCTACTTCGATAGCATCGTCGGTAGAGTAAGCTGTTCCATATTTCGGGAAGGGGATGTTCATTTCTTTCAGCATATCGCTGAAGCGACCGCGGTCTTCGGCAATGTCCATATCATCAAAAGAAGTACCGATGATCTTAATGCCGTTTTCATGAAGGCGTTTTGCCAGTTTCAATGCTGTTTGACCACCCAGTTGAACTATTACACCTTCCGGCTTTTCATGTTCTATAATCTCCCAGATATGCTCCCAGTAAACGGGTTCGAAGTAGAGTTTGTCAGCGATATCGAAATCGGTGGAAACCGTTTCCGGATTGCAGTTGATCATAATTGCCTCGTATCCGCATTCTTTAATAGCTATCAGTCCATGCGTGCAGCAATAATCAAATTCGATACCCTGGCCTATGCGGTTGGGGCCGCTACCCAGTACAATAATTTTTTTCTTCTGAGAAGGAATGCTTTCGTTCTGTAACATTTGCTTTATATTCTAGACGGCTCGCGTCTTATCTTTTCAATTTTATTGGGAGGCGGCTATGTTACACGCCAACCATCAGGGGCATCAGCAGCATCAACAGGTCTTCATTTTCCGTTTTTTCAACGGGGCGGAAGATACCTGCCCGGGAGGGCATACTGAGCTCCAGTTTTACTTCTTCACCGTCCATATTACCCAGCATCTCGATCAGCAGTTTTGCGTTGAAGGCAATTTTCATGTCTTCGCCGCTGTACTGACAGTTAAGTGTTTCCTTGCCTTCGTAAGAGAAATCGATGTCCTGAGCGCTGATATGTACGCTGTTACCGACGATATCAAATACCACCTGACTGGTACTTTTGTTGGCAAAGATACTTACCCGGCGCAGAGAACTGATCAGATCGGTCCGGTTAATCATCATGCTGAAAGGGTTATCGTTGGGTATCACCGCTTTATAGGGAGGGAATTTTCCTTCGATCAGGCGGCAGCTCAGGCGTACTTTATTGCTTTGTACAAAAAGGTGCGTGCTGTTATAGGAAATTTCCAGGCTGCTTTCGTCGGCAGGAATAATATTTTTTAATTGTTGCAGTGGTTTGCGGGGAACAATTATACCGCCTTCCTCGGGACAGTCGATATCGTTGCGGGTAAGTTTAACAAGGCGGTGTGCATCGGTTGCAACGAAGGTGATACCATCGGCAGCCATTTCAAAGAAAACGCCGGTCATTGCTGGCCGCAGTGTATCACTACTGGTAGCAAAAAGGGTTTTGTTGATGGCTTCGTTCAGACGAATAGCCGGCAGCGTAAAGGAAGTTGCATCGTTGGGCTGTGGTTCCTTGGGGTACTCATCGGGCTTTTCGCCACCGATTTTATACTTACCTGTATTGCTCGATATTTCGATCGAACTATCTTCTTTATGTATGGTAAAATGAACAGGTTGTTCGGGCAGATTTTTGAGGTATTCCAACAAAATTTTGGAGGGTATACATACTTTGCCTGAAGCAGCTCCGCCGGCCTCATCGGTAAGGTCGCGCTGGATTTCCATACTTACTTTGATCATGGTTTCCATATCCCCTCCGGTAAGGGTGAGGCTATTTCCCTCCAGCTCGAACAGGAAATCTTCCAGTATGGGAAGAACTACATTGGCACTGATGATACCACCCACCAGTTGAAGATTTTTAAGCAGGGAAGTAGAGGAAACAATAAAATGCATAACCTTTTATGAAATTGTTTAGATGGATTTTCGAATTGAGGCACAAAGATAGTTTTTTTGCACTTAGATTAAGGCTCAAATTCCTCGTTTGCGGTATTAGATATTTGAAATTTAAATCTGAGATTGCAGTCGGGCGGGAGATGGTGCCAGGTATATTTCAAGAAAAAATCTTTGAGGTAATTCAAAAAATTATTTGGCAGAATGAAATTTAAACTTACCTTTGCACTCCTTTCAACAACGATGGTGCGGTAGCTCAGTCGGTAGAGCAAAGGACTGAAAATCCTTGTGTCGCCGGTTCGATCCCGGCCCACACCACAAAAAGAAGCCGCTCTGGTAGCGGCTTTTAGCTATTTAATGAAAAAAACATGAATTGTTCCTAGAATGAGTGAAATGCTTACTAGCAAAGGATTTCGCCGGTTCGACTTCCCGGTTGGGTAGGCGCAATTATCGATCTTTTAGCTGTGGGTGTATTGGACGTTTTTCTGTTGAATTATTCAACAATGTGTGTGATTCTGAAGAGTAGCGTAAAATTGAAACTCTCACCAGCGGTGAGAGTTTTAAACTGCAGATGGTCTGCTTTCTTATTTACATAAAATGATTTTAGCTTGAAAAGTTGGTGAAGTCAAAAATCAAATGTTTCAGAACATCAATATTCAGATGGGTGGAGGTATATAAAGTATTAACCCTTTTGTCTGACTTGAGCTTCAAAGTTTCTGCGTCTCGTTTATCTTTTATGAGTAATGAATTAACACCAGCTATGGTTTCATTCGTACTGCCCTCTAAAAGATAGCCGATCAAACTACCGTTTGAGTATTTTCCAGAGACAAAATTATTTATACCAGTTTCAATATATCTACGTTTAAGTGCAGAATCGTTCTGCTTTAAGTTCTTAGCTTCAAAAAAATACTCGTGCTCATCATTTCTAGAAAATGTTGTGAGGCGAAAATCTATCCTCGGAAATTTGTCGGCAAATCCCTTGACCTTCGGAATATCTGTGGGGAGGTCAGCTTCTACATTTGTTGAAACTTTCCATTTTAATCTTAAAGGATTAGCCTGTATGTGCCTGTGTATTTCAGAAGAGATATCATTCTCATTCCAATCTAATTGAATTACCTTTTCAGATAAAGATGTTTGATACGCCTCAATGACTAACTGAAAACATCTGCTTTCAAACGCACTTTTAAATTTCTTGTAGATAATTTCATTTAACGCCATTCTTAATTTCCATTTAAGATTTCAAGAATTAGCTCGGAGGCATCCTCTATTGCCATTGACTTGGACCAGAATCGCTGCTGATTGGGACGAATAATATAAATATCATCTCCTGTTTTATAATTTAATTTTTTTCGGAAATAAATGCTAGTAGATTTTTCCTCCCATAAATACCGGTCTAATTTTTCTAGCTCCTTATCAATAAGCTCTTTGGAATGCGAAACTTCTTTTTGCTTCTTTCCAAAAGATAATTTGACCATTATTAGAGGAGTAAACCGATGTATGTTATAGACTGTAGCGTTGGCAAATAAATCCTGACCATCAAGAAAATCATTTAATTCTTCACACATTATATCCGCGTAATCATCAGTTTGATTTTTCAAAACCGGATGTAAAGCAATTGACTTTTCTTGCTTATGAAACAAATCGATATTAAGATTAACACAGTCATTTAGGTGATTAATTTCTTTTTTAGTCAAACTAAAACTTTCATAAATCACTTTGTTCACTTGGCTGTCTATATATGCTTCTATTTCTTCATTTTTAAAGGTATTATGCAAAAAGTCTTTTGATTTAAACTTTGATAAAATTTCTTTTGTCGCATCTTTTATTTTCAAACTTTGATCATAATTCAAATTAATAGGAATGGACAGATATTCGTTCTTCATTATCTGCTCCCGTTCAATTCCGTACGAGGATATTGTCATAAAGAGATAATATGTACTCAATTTTGAATTAAAATAGCTCAATAACAAATACAATTCATCGATATTTTCTTCATTCGTATAGAAGCCATAAACACCATCTCTAAAAGAACATTCTTTTTCAAGAAAAGAAGCGCAAATGGTATTTTGTTCCAACCCTTTTTTGACTACTATATGGGGATTAGTGAATGCATCTATATCTCCCAATCTTCTAAAAGCAGTTAACTGTTTAAGCTCGTCAATATTCTTTAATTGATAAAATTCTTTGTAAAAATTAATAGCTTTTGAAGTCTTTATAGAATTTGTCACATCGTCAAGTCTGTCATCTGGAGTATAATACTTTGTTATGGAATCCGCATCCAAGTACTTAATATTGGTTAGTATTTGAGAATATTTGGGCTTATCTTTTTTTTGGGTAAGAAGTTGAAAGCCTACACCAGATTCAATTTTGGCATTTTTTACAAAATTTTCAACTGAATTTAACCTGGAATTACTCAATCGTTTTACCAATTCCCAATCGTTCATTCCTCCCCACATCGCTATCTTCCAAATCTTAGTATCTGCTTTTTGGCATTCATCGCGTGGGAGAAATTTAAGGTCTGAGAAATCAATGCTTAGCCCCTCAATCACATTAGACTTGATGTATGTTTTTGGAGCGTAGTAAGCGATTTTATTATTCGGGGTTTGGGGCTGCATTTTCTGATAAAACACAATACTAATAGGTCCGGTAGCATCGCCAAAAAGCTGCCCTCCAAAATTTTTCTTTGCATTCCGAAGAATGGAGAAATTGAAGACTTTTTCTACATAACAATTATTGAATAACCATTTTCTAAAATTTTGATAAGTTCCACTAGTATTAGTTAATACTTTCGTGTTGAATATTAAAGCTATTTGTCCATGAGCAGCGAAGGAGGCTGCTTTATGTAAGAATGGCAAAACCATTTCTTTTGCAAAGCCATGCTCATCACAATAAAGGCGAACGGATTCAGATAAATCAGTAGTACCGAAAGGGGGATTACCTACCACCAAGTCAAAGGCAATACTTTCGATTTCTATGTTTTGCTTAATTGTATCTCTACAAAAAAGATTTCCCCCCTGCTCTTTTAGTGATTTATCTTCAGGGTTATTAATGAGATTAGGCAGTCTGTGTTTTTTCTTTTGCCATAAAGTTTTAGGATCTAAATTGTCAACGAGTGCAAGGTATAAACTGAAAGCAGCAACTTTTATGGCCTGTGGATGCAACTCAATTCCGTAAATATTGTCAGTCAGTAGCTTTTTCAGAATATTGAAATCTGTCAACTTTTCTTTATGATGATTTTCATATCTCCTGACCAACCGTTTAAAACTTTCTACCAAGAAAATTCCAGATCCACAACTGGGATCTAAAATTTTTAAATTGTAATTTTTTTCAGTTTTTCTGATCGGAAGCTTTTCATTCAGAATGAACTCGACCAATGCGGGAGGCGTATAATAAGTTCCTGTTCGCTTCTTTAAATCAGGGTCAGTTTTAAATAAGAAATTCTCATAAATCTCGCTTAGTAGCTCAATTTGAATAATGCTGAAATCAAACAAACGCCAATCGTGAAACAGATTAGTTTGAGGTGTATTATCATTACCACTTATGAAACACTTTTTTATCAGTTTGAGATGTTCTACGGATATATTCTCCCCCTTTTCAACAGTAAAAACATTTCCGTTAAAATCCTCCTCCAACCGCTCGTATAATTGACTCGTAGCAATAGCATCCTCTAAGATATCAAAATAGGATTTTGCACCCTTTTTTATCTGGGCATATAATTTCTCATCGGTTGCCCCCCTGTCTTCAAGATAGAGTAAGAAAAGAGAACGCAATATAACTTTATGAATAAAGTCAATCTTCAATCCCGCATTTTCAAGCTGATTTGCTGTATTAACCAAACTTGTGACAAGGTATTTGTCAACTCTACGTTGCAGATTTATTTTGTCTCTTACAAATTGAGCTTCGTCCCATGTCCATACTACTCCTGAATCGACAGCTATTCGTGAAAAAAGCCTATTGAGTTCTTCAAGATGTTGCTTGTCGGAAAAATGATATGCTTTGATTTCAATACGCTGTAATTCTTCCGTGTAGTTGAACTTATCTTGGGTCTTAATCAATGGCTTTTCGGAGCAATTATAAATACGTATTTCCGTATCTGAATAGACATACAAAAAAAGTACTTTTTTATAGTTCCAAATTTTTCTGTGTACTTCAGCGATCGACTGTAAGTTTCCCAAGTCAAAGGAATTGACTTTTTTTAAGAATATGGCAGGAAAACTATTTCCTTTATCATCCGTATTAAAGTAAACCGAGTCTATTCCAAATTCCTTTTCCATTACTTCATTTAAAACAATGGCCTCGGTTTCCAAGAGTATCTTGCTCTTGGAATTTGCATATTTAGCTCTATCGAAGCCAATTAGCTCTATAACCTCTTTACCTGTCATTGTTTATTGTAGCAATACGAAATTTTGTCCAAAATACAGAATTGTCATCGCGAAAATTCCGTTTAACCCTAATTTTTTATTCAACAGTTGTATCATTGTTCGTCTTTTAATCACTTAAAGCAGAGCTTATCTTATTAATTTCAAGCCTCATTTCTTGCATAACTCGCAACAACTGTTCTGACGATATTTCTTGATTTGCCATTTCCACTGTAGTCGCTATGTGCGCTTTGTATCGCCATACTTCAATCACATCTGTTACTGGTATTTCATAAGGTTGGTACAATAGATTAAGGGACTTCGCTAATAGTTTTTTTTCTTGCTTAATCTTGTTTTCAATTTGTTTGAAAACAAAATCTGCTGCACCGCTTTTGAGCATCAAAACACAAAGGGTGTTATTCTTAATAGCGGTCCAATCTTCTACGTACTCGCCTATTATTTGACATCCATCGGGATAAGGTAGCATCGAGTCGCCAGAAATCGGAAAAATGCGATACTTGCTATGTTTTGATAATCCAGGTATAGAATATCGGGGAAGTTCTGCAATCCATTCAGGATTGCTATAACCATTACGATAGCCTGCTTTTGCCTTTTCTGGAACTAGTTCCACATTGTCCAAATTTTCTTTGTCGACTGTCGTAGCTAGTATTCGAATGTTTGCCCCAGATAAATAAGCATCATTACCACTTTCTAATTGCTCAAATTTAAATTCGGACAAGTTCGCCAGGTTAACCTTTAATAATGTATCAACTGTGATACCAAAAACATTAGAAAAGCCTAAAAGGTCTTCTAAAGGAGGGTTTACAGTTTTTCCTGATTCAATCAATGCTAGCTTAGAACGTGTAATAGCCATTTTTTCAGCCAATTCTTCTTGGCTCCATTTCTTTCGTTTACGGAGCGTTTTAAGATTCGATGAAAAAAAGGTTGTCGACTGCTTCACAAAATGTTTTCAATAGAAACATTTATATTGTTTCTATTGAAAACAAATTTAGGTGGTAAATCTGGATTTAACAAGCGAGTGGATAAATTTGATAATCTGAATATGAATGTATCAAAGAAGTGAAGGTTGAACATCAAAATAGCAATTGGAGATTCTCTATATAAAAAAAGCTGCTTCACTTTTTTGGGACAGCTTCTTTATTCAGGTAAAACGATACACCTCATTACGAGCTAAAATTTATAGCTTTCATAAAAGAATTGATTTTCAATAAACTATCTACAAAAAGGTTCGACAATTCCCCGCCTGGCTCCACAGAAACGGGAAGCAACTCTGAGAGCGGCTTCCCGTTTTCCAAGATTGATTCTTGATTCTTTGATCCGAAAAAGGGATCAAACATACAAGTTGGGGGATATTTAATATTTGCATGGAAAATTAAGCGTAGATGTTGGCTAGTCTGAACAGGAAGAAGGGTATATCTCTCACACCCCTGGATGAAGAACGAAAGGCTTTAATTTTTGCATTAAAGGATTCAGCGGAAGCATTTGTACTTCTATTGTTAAAGAAATTGAGGATTTGTTCGTAGTGCATTTCCAGCGTTTTTGATACGGTGCGGAATGATTCTATGTTTGATAGTTCTACTTCCTGATACCATAACGCGAGTTTTTTATAGGCCTGTTCCCAGGAGCCGCAACTGCGGTAAATAACGCCTAGTTTGAAGGATAATCCGTATGCCTTTTTCAGCCTTGGATATCTTTCGAAAAGCAATCGGGCTCTTTGTTTCTGACTGGCCGTCCATTTGTCTTCATGTTTGAAAAGCAGATACCTGCTCCGAGCCAATAGCTGCTTCAACGTATCGCCATTTTCAAGTACTTCAGGAATGAAATTCTTATTTTCTTCCTTTGCCTTTTTAATTTGCTCATGCTCCTCATCCAGGGCCTGCCACCTGTATTTTATTCTTATTTCCTGTACCGCATCACATGCCAGCCGCTGAACATAATTGGACTGCCAAAAAAGTCTTTTCCGGAGCAACAACAGAAATTTTCTGAAGCCTTATAAGCCAGTAAATAGCATTAAGAAAATTCATATCCCCCAATATTCGGCTTTGATCCTATTTATTCAATATCACACTGATGTTGTGTTGAAAAACGCTCCTACCGATGCTACGTACGACTCCAGGTTCAGCAATAAATATTTGCATCCCTTCCTGACATTTGCTTTTACCTCTTTTTAGCTGTCGGCATAGCGTACTACGTAACGGCAAGTACCGGCACTTTGCTACTTACCTTCAGCTGCGCCAATAGTATAATAGTCATCGCTGAAGGCAGCCAGCATAATATCACCTGCAGCGCATCGTTTGTTATAACACCGGCTACCCACAACGTGGCATTACATTACCAACATGTCTTTACGGAAACGGATTTATCAATAATTTTGAAAAAAATGAAGCATGCAGATAATCTTAATAGAAGATGACCGCCGCATTAGTGATTTTATTATAAAAGGATTAGAGGAAAGCGGCCATCTGGTAACTTTGTGCAGGTCGGCTGAGGCATATCTTTCAGACTACCTGCAGGCTTCCTTTGAACTTATGATATGTGACATAATGCTGCCCGGGATGGATGGCATACAGCTGATTCAAACACTCCGTTACAAAAAGAACTTTATCCCAACATTGATGCTGACCGCATTGAACACTGTTCAGGATAAAGTTGCGGCTTTAGACTCCGGCGCCGACGATTATATTACCAAGCCCTTTCATTTTGACGAACTGCTCTCCAGGATCAATGCCCTGGAACGCCGGAACAAATACGCTCGGAAAGAGGAGAAGCCCAGAGTGTTTATTGCGGATGATTTAAAGGTCGACCTGACGACCTACCGCGTTGAATCAGGAGGCAAAGAAGTGATCCTGTCTCCCCGGGAGTTTAAACTACTTCGCTACCTGATTGAAAACGAAAATAAAGCGGTTACAAGGATACAGATATTAAATGCTGTATGGGGTATCACTTTCGACAACCATACCAATGTGGTAGATGTGTACATTTCGTACCTGCGCAATAAAATAGAAAAGTACCACAAGTACATTTTTACCATTAAAGGAGTAGGTTACATGTTTAAAACTATCTAAGGCATGAAATTGAGGAATCGCCTGTCTGTGTATTTGGTGCTTATATTCAGTGTAATCATACTCACATTTTCTGCAATCATTTATGTAGCCTTTTATTCCGCTCTGGAAAAAAAAGAGATAAAAGCCCTGGAGAGCAAATCACTTTTGGCGGCAGTTTATTATCTGGAGCAGGATGAGCTTACATCTGCAGAACACGAGCATATTAAAAGCAGGCTATTGAAGGCCATCTCCCGAAAAAATATCGCCATTTATAATGCCGCGAATAAAATAGTGAACGGTGAAATGCCGGCCGACCAGAATATCGATCATCATTTCCTTAATGATATCAGACAGGAAAAGGCGTCGATATTGCGAACGAAAGATTTCTTCTACCAGGGCATCTTTTACTCCGACAACCAAGGCGACTTTGTTGTATTGGTCCGTGAGCCCAAAGTGGATTTTAACGATCAGATGAACTCGCTGCTTAAGATATTGGGTATCGTATCCCTGGCGGGATTAATGGTGGTATACCTTTCATCCCAGTACTTGGGCTATATAGCCTACAAGCCCATCACCCAATTTATCGCACAAATAAAAGGCAGGACCGGCGTCAATTTTAAAGAACCAATCGTGCTGACGAATTATTATGCAGAAATTAAAGAACTGACCACAACCTATAACCGGTTCATCGAACAGATTGCACAGACTTTTAAAGTACAAAAGGACTTTATCGCCTACGTTTCCCACGAATTACGCACACCTATTACCGCACTAATGGGCACCCTGGATGTAACTGCACAAAAAGCCAGGACGACGACTGAATATCAGGAGGCCCTGTACCACCTGAAAGAATATACCTCAGACCTGGAGGACGCAATTGAACAGATGATGCTTCTGTCGGGGATAAAAACCAAGTATGAATTCTCATCGGTCCGGATAGACGAAGTTATATGGGAAATTGTAGAAAGTCAGATAGTGTACCATCAGGCAGATATAAAGGTCGACCTGAACATTGATGACGACCGATTGCTCACTATTCGGGGTAATAGCCAGTTATTGAACCTGGCAATTGGCAATTTAGTTTCCAACGCTATAAAATATTCAGACAATCAACAGGTTAAGATTCAGTTTTTGAGCCAGAACACCAGACTCGTACTTCAAGTACTGGATTCAGGGATCGGCATCGACCAGGATGATTTGCCTCATATCCGCCAGAATTTCTTCCGTGGAAAAAACACTTCAGCCTATCCGGGGAAAGGCATTGGATTATCCCTTGCCGACATTATTCTTAAATTACATCAGATCAAGCTGGAAATTGCCGCCAATCATCCAAGGGGCACAATAATGCGCTTATCCTTCTAATCATTTTCTAATCTATTCCAGAATTCCCCTTAATATTTGATGACTAGTTTTGGCCCTTCCAATTCCAGACATGAAATACCTTTTATTGCCGCTGGTGCTCTTGTGGATAGTGCGGGACCTGCGGGCACAGAGTTTAACGCTGGCAGATTTAGAATACCAGTTTGCTCAGAAAAACAGGGACTTAATCGCCGCAAAGTTCAATGTAGATAAAGCCGCTGCCGCGATAATACAGGAAAAATTGTGGCCGAATCCCAGTCTTTCCATTTCAGAAATCAACCTGTGGAAAACATACAACATTGAAGAGCAAGCGCCCTTATGGGGCAATTTTGGCAAAAGTCAACAAATCGCTGTCGAACTCGAACAAATAATTGAAACTGCGGGAAAACGCCGAAAACGCATTCGACTACTGCAACTGGAGCAGCAGTCAGCCTCATTGATGTACGAAGAACTGTTACGTGATCTACGTAAAGAGCTGCGGCTCGCTTTTTATCAACTTCAACGGGCCAACAAAGAGCTAACACTACTCAATGAAGTTATCGAACTCTATAAGCAGCTCACCGGGCAATTCCAGAAACAGTCCGAACTAAAAAATCTGCCACTCACCGAATTCTACCGTATTCAATCCGAATGGTTGTCGCTACAGAAAGAACAAATAGAATTGGAAAACGAACGCGGTGAAGTCCTGCGGCAGCTACGAATTTATACACATAACCCCGGCTTGCAGATCAGCGATATAATATTCCCGGAGGTAACGTGCGACTACTCGCAGAGAATACCGGCCTATCTTCCGGAAACCGCACTGCAAAATAACCTAGGATTAAAACAAGTACTAGTGGATCAAAGCAAGGCAAGCCAAAGACTGGTGATTGAAAAAGCCATGCGGAATCCTGACCTTGGCCTCCAAATTAACTACGACCGGGGTGGAAATATAATGCACGATTTCGTAGGTGCAGGCATACGCTTTGACCTGCCGGTTTTCAACAGAAATAAAGGTAATATCAAAGCAGCCGAAATTAACATGCAGCAGCAACACGCAATGTACGAAGGCTTGCAAAACAGCCTGACCCAATCCGTTCAGCAACTGCAAACCAATTTGTTCCGGATAGAGAAAACTATCAAAGACTGGCCAATTGCCGCTAGCGAGCAACAAAAACAAACACTCGAAAAATACAAAAAGCATCTGCAGAACAGACAGGTTACGGTATTGGAATTCATTGATTTTACCAAGGCTTACTGCGACTCCCGTAAAGCATATTTCCAATTACAACAAAGCTACCTGAACACCTACGAGGAATTAAAGTATATAGCAGGACAAGACTTTTAATACAATGAACAGATTCGTAAGATGGATGGCAATACCACTGCTGCTGTACGGTTGTACCGCCAGCGTTGAAGAACTTGCCACAGGCAAATCCCAAGACAGACAATTTTGCCTGACAAAGCAACTAAAAGAAACCACAACCATAACAGAGGTTACGGAACAACCCATCCTGGAACAATTGACACTTTCCGGCAAAGTGGAATACAACGAGAATGATGTTGTCACTTACAAAAGCCTGCTGCAGGGAGTGGTGGAAAATGTAAATGCTGAGTCGGGTGACTTCGTACACCGGGGGCAGGTTCTCGCAACTATCAGATCCAATGAAATACAGGAATTGGGACAACAACGGAGAGCACTCCAAAACCAGATCAGTTTGAAGCGCCTGCAGCTTCAATCAAAAACGGAACTACTAAACGACGGGCTGGCCGCTCAACCGGAAGTAACCGCATTAGAACATGAATTAAAGGCTGCTGAAATCGAACTCGATAAAATCAATGCCAACCTACGACTCTACCGCGCCACCGGAAACGGTCAATTTCAAATAATTGCAGCCAAAAGCGGATACATTATCCGGAAGAACATAAGCGCGGGCCAATCGGTTAAGGCCGCCGACGACGATGCCTTGTTCTCAATTTCCAACATAAAAGAAATTTGGGTCATGGTCAATATCTATGCCAATAATATGAGATACGTACAACGGGGCGATCTAGTGAAAGTAAAAACGCTGGCATTTCCAGACAAAATCTACACAGGCCGAATCGACAAAATCTACAACGTTTTCGACGACGATGAACATGTGATTAAGGCTCGTGTGGTATTAGCCAATCCAGACCTGCAGCTAAAACCAGGTTTAAGCGCCGATGTCATCATCGAAAAAGTAAGTAACGAAAAGCGAGCTTTCGCAATTCCTAATCCGGCAAAAGTTTTCGAAAACAACAAAGAATACGTCGTAGTCTATAAAAACGATTGTCATCTGGAAGTGCGTAAAATTACGCCAATAGCCACCAACGCTCACTACACTTACGTTGCTGAAAAATTTGCAAAGGACGAAAAAATCATCAGTTCGAATGCTTTGCTGCTTTCAAACGAGTTAAACAAATAACCGGATGCGGAAATTAGTGAAATCTGTCGTGACATTCTCGTTGCGCAATACCACCTTTGTTTTGCTTGCCACCATAGCGCTGCTCGTGGCAGGAATCTATACCTTACAACATACACCGATTGAAGCATTCCCGGACGTAACCAATACCAGAGCCCGGATTATAACACAATGGCCCGGACGAAGCGCCGAAGAAATGGAGAAGCTGGTAACCTTACCTATATCAAAGGAAATGAACAGCATTCCCCGCAAATCCTCAATTCGCTCTATCTCCCTGTTCGGACTGTCAGTTGTAACGGTTCAGTTTGAAGATGATGTAGATGATTTTTATGCCCAGCAATACGTATCTAACAAGCTTAACGGAGTAGACCTACCGCCAGGTGCCGACGCCAATATCGAACCTCCTTCAGGTGCCACGGGGGAAATCTTCCGCTATATAATCCAAAGTGACCTGCCAGTCAAAGATGTAACCGCTATTCAGGACTGGGTAATTGAACGCGAACTACGCTCTGTACCGGGCGTAGCCGACGTGGTAAGCTTCGGCGGAGAAGAAAAAATATACGAAATCAAGATCAATCCTACCGAACTCAAGAACTATAACCTATCACCTCTGGAAGTGTTTGAAGCAGTATCCAAATCCAATATAAATGTAGGAGGTGATGTCATTGAACAAGGCGATCAGGCCTACGTTGTGCGTGGTGTTGGCCTACTGGATAAAATTCAGGACATTGAAAATATCACTGTAAAATTAAACGGGTCAACGCCTGTCCTGATCAAGCATGTAGCCGAAATAAGCGTGTCCAGCAAACCCAGACTGGGCCAGGTAGGATATAATCAGTACGACGACGTGGTAGAAGGAATAGTGATTATGCTTAGAGGCGAAAACCCTTCCCAAGTAATTCAAAACCTGAAACAGAAAATTGCAGAATTAAATGAACGAACATTACCAGAAAACGTACAGATTCAACCTGTTGTAGATCGCACCAAACTTGTCGACAATACTGTAAAAACAGTCGGGAAAAACATCATTGAAGGAGTTTTACTGGTTTCCCTGATTGTGTTTATCTTTTTATACAATTGGAAATCGACACTCATCGTTGCCTCAGTTATTCCGCTGGCATTTCTGTTTGCCATCATCATGCTCAAAATACAGGGATTGCCGGCCAACCTTATTTCAATGGGTGCCTTGGATTTTGGGCTGCTACTGGAAGGCACCTTGGTCATCGTTGAAACAGTGTTCGTTTCGCTTGCTGCCATGCAGCATAGAGTAGGAGCCGAAAGGTTTAAAAAAATGAGCAAAATGGGCGTAATCAGGGAAAGTGCCGGCAGTGTGGCATCTTATATCTTTACCGCACTTATAATTTTGATAGTCGCACTGCTGCCCATATTCTCCTTCCAGAAAGTGGAAGGTAAAATGTTCTCTCCCCTCGCCTTTACATTAGGCTATGCCCTGCTGGGAGCCCTGATACTGAGTCTGACTTATGTACCTGCGATGTGCAGGTTACTATTCACAAAAAACATCGAGGAAAAAGAAAATGCAGTTTCGCGGTTTTTCATCAATACAATCTTCAACCTGTTCCATGTCTCTTTCAGATCCAAGGTAATCACTCTATGTTTGTTCACCGGGCTGCTGGCACTCTGTATCATCAGATTTTCCAACTATGGATCTGAATTCCTGCCTCAGTTAAATGAAGGATCGATATATGTACGGGCCACTTTACCCAATAGTATAAGCCTCCAGGAATCGACGAGACTTACCAAAGAGATGAAACAACTTTTGCTGAAAGACGCCACCGAAATAGATTTTATATTAACCCAGACCGGTCGACCGAATGATGGTACTGACCCTACAGGTTTCTTTAATATTGAATTCAATATCCAGTTAAAAGATCAAGCGAAATGGCAGCGCCGAATATCCAAGGAAGAACTTATTCAGGAAATGCGCAACAAACTAGCCGTTTACCCTGGCATAACTTTTGGCTTTTCTCAACCTATTCAGGACAATGTGGAAGAATATGTGGCGGGTGTAAAAAGTTCACTGGTCATTAAAATTTTCGGCAACGACCTGTACGACCTCGAACGCTACGCAGGCAAGGTAGCAGCCGCCATCGAAAAAGTGAGCGGTATAACCGACATTAATGTATACAAAAATATTGGCCTGCCGGAATTAAGAATCCAGCTGCATGATACGAAAATGGCACGCTATGGTATCAACACTGCCGACGTTCAGGTCGTAATCGAAATGACCATCGGTGGTAGGGCCGCGACCCGGTTCTACGAAAACGACCGGCAGTTTGATGTCATTCTCCGGTTTGATAAAAACTATCGTGATTCCCCCGAAAAAATCGGCAACATTCTGATACCAACCCCAAACGGACAGGGGGTACCACTACAGGAAATAGCCAGCATCGGATACAACACTGGACCGGCATTTATCTACCGCGAAGGCAACAGCAGATACATCGGCGTTGGCTTTAGTATAGATGGTCGTGATCTAGGCTCTACCATAGCCGAAGCAAAAAAAATAGTCGCGAGTGAAGTGGCTCTTCCTAAGGAAAACTATATGGTCTGGGCGGGCGAATTCGAAAGCAAGGAACGCGCCTCAAAACAACTAATGACTGTAATACCTGTCTCTCTAGTATTAATCCTCTTACTGCTTTACAGTAATTTCGGCAATATCAAAGATACAGGACTGGCTGCCGTTACAATTCCGTTTGCCTTCATTGGCGGCTTTCTGTCGCTATGGCTCACACAAACAGTTTTCGGCATTTCAGCCGGCATTGGCTTAATCATACTATTCGGCGTAAATACCATCAATGGTATCATTTTAATTGCTGTGATGAAAGATAACCTGAAAGCGTACCCGCTGGTACAGGCTATAACACTTGGCGTAAAAAGCCGTACCCGTTCCATTGTAATGATTGCATTAATGGGTTCGCTGGGACTACTACCGGCAGCTTTGTCAAGTGGCATGGGTTCCGAAATTCAAAAGCCATTAGCCATTATGATCGTCGGAGGGCTTATAATCTGCCTGGTGCTTTCATTTACCGTACTACCGGCATTGTTCTATTATGCCTATCGCGGTAAACAGGGGAATTAATTGCATAAAAGTATAACCCAATCTTAACCCATTAAATGCGGGATCAATTCAACCCTGACAGCCCGCCACCCTCCTACATTTACAACAATGACCAATGTACCAACCTTTTTTTCAAATGTCACCACCACTAAGCACTGCTCACCTTCGGCACAGAAACTGCCTCTCCCATCTACCCTACGTCCAACAAACAACTTGCGCATATCCCGAATCCAACACCTCCTCTTTACAGAATAGAAGCAGTCACATCCTGCCCCGCAATACTCCCACGCGTAATTTTGGCCAGGTTTACCGTATATAAACAGCGCAATACCGGACTTCTCAACCTCAGGCTCCCAACACACTTTAGAAAAGATCAAACAAGCCCTCTTCTAAAAGCAGCCGGCTTTCAAAACGCCAGGGGAAGGAAGCATGGCGAACGGTGCCATCAGCCGCATACCCATCGGTAAAACTTTCCGCTGTACCGGCTCAGAACGCAGGGCACCAACCCAACCCCACTTTTGACTATACAGCTATAGACCCGGGTGTTGCCGGCATTACTTAGCTTTGATCTTTATTTAATTAAAGCCTTATGGAAACGCATAAAAAACAGCCTAAGAAAATAGGATTTCTGTCGTTCGGACACTGGGGCGACCATCCTTCCTATTCAACCAAAACAGCAGCCGACACACTGCTGCAATCCATTGACCTGGCTGTAGCCGCTGAAGAAATGGGTATCGACGGCGCATATTTCCGTGTACATCACTTTGCCCGCCAACTGGCATCACCCTTTCCCTTGCTATCGGCTATTGCCGCCCGAACGGAACGCATCGAAATTGGTACCGGCGTAATTGATATGCGGTACGAAAATCCGCTTTATATGGCCGAGGAGGCAGGGGCAGCCGATCTTATTTCACGCGGCAGGCTGCAGTTAGGCATTAGTCGCGGATCACCCGAACAGGTACTCGACGGCTGGAGCTATTTCGGCTATCAGCCCGAAGCAGGCGAAAGCGATGCTGACATGGGTCGACGCAAAGGCCTCGAGTTCTTCCAACAACTGGAAGGAAAAGGATTTGCAACACCGAATCCCAATCCAATGTTTCCCAATCCTCCGGGATTATTGCGACTTGAGCCGCACTCGCCAGGCCTGCGCCACCGCATCTGGTGGGGATCAGCATCCGATGCCACCGCTGAATGGGCAGGAAAAATGGGCATGAACCTGCAAAGTTCAACGCTCAAATTCGACGAAAGCGGAAAGCCCTTCCATGTACAGCAGGCCGAACAGATTCGCAGATACCGTAAAGCCTGGAATGAAGCAGGACACCAACGTACTCCACGCGTGTCAGTAAGTCGCTCTATCTTCCCTATTGTGAACCAGGAAGACCGCTACTACTTTGGACATGAAAGCGGGCGCGGCGATAGCATTGGATCCCTTGAAATGGGCCGGCAGGCAATATTTGGCCGTAGCTACGCAGCCGAGCCCCAAGCATTGGTAGCCGCATTGGCACTAGACGAAGCTATACAGGAAGCCGACACCATTCTGTTGACCATCCCCAACACACTGGGTGTGAAATATAATGTGCACGTGCTCGAATCCATACTCAAGTATGTAGCACCAGAACTGGGCTGGCACACATAGCTCCGAAAGTCAGCGCGCAGGCAGACCTTCCACCCTGCGTTACGCGCTGACCTCTTTCGACTATCGTCATTTCAAATAACAGTGTTGTAAATGGTCCCGGGCTGCAGCACACCCCTATACTTTGTATACACCTTGCGCCGCTTGCCCCATACGGACTCTTACTCCTGCCGAAGGCAAAACGCGCTTATCTGCTCATGAAGCATTTCTGAAGTACCCTGAACTAAGTTAAGCAAATTGTATACCGAATGGTATTTTTAGTTACCTTTGCACTGTATATGAAAAATGCAACGTCAAAGGCAGAAAGAACCAGGCAGTTTATTATTGAACAAACTGCACCGGTATTCAATACCAAAGGCTTTGCAGGCACCTCACTCAGCGATCTTACAAATGCAACGGGATTAACCAAAGGCAGTATCTACGGCAATTTTGAAAATAAAGATGAAGTAGCATTAGCTGCTTTTGATTATAATTTTAGTCAGGTAGTAAGCTACCTCCGCCAGTGTATATCGGAACATTCATCCAGTATTGAACGCTTGCTCGTGTATCCGCGCCAGTACCGAAATTTTCTTAAAATCCCCTTCCTGCAGTCAGGCTGCCCTATATTAAACACGGCCACTGAAGCGGATGACACCCATCCCCAACTTAAGAAAAAAGTCGCCGATGCCCTGAATACCTGGAAAAAATCATTAGTGGCCGAAGTGAAACGCGGTATCCAAGGGGGAGAAATTAAACCTGATACCGATGCGACCCAAATAGCCCAATTGATGATTTGCATTATCGAGGGCGCCGTGATGCAGGCTAAAGTTACTCGCCGCCAGTCCGATCTGAATATTGCAATGGATTACCTCGAACAGTTTATACGGAACATAAAAGCAACATAATATTTTTTTACCTAAAATTATACCGAACGGTATACTTTACAAAATCCTGCGTTCAATTACAGAGACTAAGACTGGTAGATTAAAAACATACTATTTCATAATTAACCAACAATAAAACATGCCTGCATTAGCCAAAGTTTTGGAAAGCACGTCAAAGGTTCGGTTTCACGATTGTGACCCATTCAATCATCTCAATAATTCCCGCTATATCGATTATATGATTGCGGCGAGAGAAGACCAATTATTGTCGGCCTACAACTTCGACATTTATAAGCTGGCCCAAGCGCAAAAAGTATCCTGGGTAGTGGCCCATACTGAAATAGCCTATAATGCACCCGCATTGCTAATGGAGAAAATCCTGATCCAGACGCGGCTGCTGCAATATTCCAATCGCAGTTTGTTGGTAGAATCTTTAATGTGGGATCAGCATAAACAAAAACTCAAGTCCTTGATGTGGACCCGTCTCGTGCATTTTAACCTGGACTTACAGTCCAGCATACCACATAGTGCCGAGCTGATGGATTTGTTTGCCCGGATCGTTCATCCCCACACCAACCATGCCACCTTTCAACAACAACTGGAACTATTGCAAGGCAGGCAGTAACAGAGGGAGATAGCACGATGTCTGATACGCGTGTATGTACAATCAAAGTATAAGTATTTTGAGGAGTCATTTCATCAAAACATAAGCTTGGTTGCATCCTACCTCCCAGGATAGTTAGCAAGAGCTGCGATAAGCCCAGATCATATTCATTACTGCAATTCCAATGCCGTTTCATATCCTGCAGGTTGTGCTTAGGTTGGTTATGATCGCGCGCCGGCGCCATCACCCAGGCAGCGCGCGGTTGACAGACCTGGACCTGTAGTTTCCCACGGTTGCAACCGCTTTCAAACCGTACAGTCCGTACTCCTCAGTATTTCAGCAGCTGTACGACATTGGCCATTCTATTAATTGCTACGAAATCCAACCCAGTGTTGTTGATTCCTCCATTATGCAGAGCGTTTACTTATTTCAGGGCGTGTCCCTGCGGGCCGGGCCCTTAGTCCAAGTCCTCGCTCCTGCCTCGCTGCGGGCTTTTCCTGCGGTCCCTCACGCAACGCGAAGCAGCCTTGGTGGTTAATCTTAAGCCAGCATTCGCGTGCAAGCTAACGATCTAACAACCACGCATAACTTCCCATTTCTTCTTTTCAATAAGTATAGTACTTAGATCAAAAATTGAGTTCATCACTTAGATACCTGGAAATTCGAACCGTTAAATTTGAACCATATTCCTAAACTTCGAGGCACTGTATACAATGCCTTTAAAAATCAATTTTTAATGAAAAGTACTTTACTAACAATGGGTACCATTGCTCTGCTAAGTGTAACAACATACGCGCAAACCAATGTTGCCCCCTTTAAAAGCAAGGTTCCAATGGCCTTTGTTGAGAACAAAGGCCAAATCACTGATCAGACAGGCAATACCCGAACCGATATCGATTTCCGGCTGTCTTCGGGCAATGTCAACGTATTTATATCGCAGGGTCAAATCCACTATCAGTGGAGTCAGGCGCAACCATCCTACGCTGCCTCCTTAACACCCCGATCCGTAACTAACACGGCCATACCCATCGATATCTATCGTATGGATATGGAACTACTCGGCGCTAATTTAAAAGGCGAACCGGAACGGTATGATAAGTCAGACTATTACGAAAACTATTACTTGCCCCAAACCGGGCCTGAAGGCTCCCGCGCTATGAGCTACCAAAAGCTGGTGTACAAAGAAGTATACCCCAACATAGACTGGGTGCTATACATCAAGGCCGGACAACTGGAACACGACTTCGTTCTGCATCCTGGTGCTAACGTTAGCCAAATCAAAATGAAATTCAGCGGAGCAACAAATATATCCGTCAACGACGATGGAAGCCTGACTGCTGTAACACCCTTTGGATCTATAAGTGAAGCAGCGCCCTACAGCTATCAGGAAGATGGCAAAGCTGTAGCCTCAGCCTATGTATTGTCTGATAATATCGTTAGCTTTACTACCGCTGATTACAGCGGCAAACTAACTATTGACCCAACAGTGTCGTGGTCTACTTACATTGGTGGCAATGGCCTGGCAGAGGAAGTATACGGGCTCCACGTAGTTGGCACAGACCTATATGCGGGAGGCATGACCAACTCGGCAGCCAATATAGCCACTACCGGCGCACATCAAACTACCTATGGTGGCTTTGCCGATGGTATGTTGATGAAATTTAATTCAGCGGGGACCTTGCTTTGGGCTACCTATTATGGTGGTGATGAAACGGACGCTGTGGAGGTAATTGATCACGATTCATTGGGCTATATCTATATAGCCGGACATACCTACAGCGCTACAGGTATAGCCACTCCCGGAAGTCACCAGACGGTATATGGTGGTAGCACAGACCTGCTTTTTGCAAAATTTGACAGCTCCGGCGCCCGTATATTCGGATCATACTACGGAGGGTCGGGAAGCGATGCCAACTTGCCCGATATCGAAATATCAGGAGGATATTTTTACGTTAGCGGGAGTACCAATAGTAACAGTGGTATTGCCAGCGCAGGAGCACCGCAGCCGGCGCTAGCGGGAAACAGCGATTTATTTGTGGCTAAGTTTAACCTGAATGGCGTACGTCAATGGGGCACCTACGTGGGCGGATCCGGCACCGATAATGGTGGTGCTTTGGCAGTAGACCGCCAGGATAACATCTATTTATTTGGCAGAACCAATAGTGAATCCGGCCTTGCTACTCCAGGCGCACATAAGGCTGTTTTTAATTTCGTTAATGGAAATTACGACCATTGCCTAGTGAAGCTAAACGCAAATGGCGTAAAGCAATGGGCTACATACCATGGCGGCGATGAAGACGAAACCCCGTATATGATGGGCTATAATATTGCCTGCGACGACGCCGGTAATGTATATTTTACAGGCTCCACAAAAAGTACGAGCGGAATAAGTACAAGCGGTACTCATCAGCCTTTCCTCGGTGGCGGGGAAGACTGCTACCTGGCAAAATTCGACAGTACAGGTACCAAACTCTGGGGTACGTATTACGGTGGCGATGGTAACGAGGTCTTCACTACCATTTCAATAGCCGACACTAATACGGTTTATTTGGTGGGCATGACAACCAGCACCAGTGGTATGGCCTCAGCCAACGCGCTGAACCCTACATTCTCCGGAGGCGTATACTACGGTGATGCATTTGTAGCGAAATTTGACGGCATGGGTAACAGGCAGTATGGAAGCTATTTCGGCAGCACCGGTACCGATGGAGCAATGGTCAGCTGTGCCGACAATGTGGGCAATTTATACATGGGCGGCATCACCAACAGCCCTACCAACATCAGCACACCGGGCAGCCATCAAAGCGCTTATCCAGGAGCTTTAGCCTGGGGCGCCTTTCTGGTCAAATTTTGCTTCGCACCACCCGCCAGTTACATTCAGGTGCAAGGCCCCGATTCTGTTTGTCGCAACAGTGTTGTTACTTACTCCATTCCCCCGGTGCCCGAAGCCAGCCAGTATATCTGGACACTACCTTCAGGATGGAGCGGCGCCAGTAACACAAACTCCATCGACGTTACCACTACCGGGCAGGGTGGCGTTCTGAGCGTACAGGTAGTACGTTGCTCTGATAGCAGCGTTATTTCCTCGCTGCCGGTATTTGTACATCCCGCCGATATTCCGGTAATCATTGAAGACAATTCTGTACTCAGTACAGCAGGCAATTATGTCAGCTACCAATGGTTACTGAACGACACCGAGATACCCGGAGGAACAGCTTCCACATTAACAGCCTCCGAAGTAGGCGACTATCGCGTCATAACTACCAACGCTCAGGGTTGCACCGATACTTCTGAGGTGTACACAGTTACACAATTATCGGTAAAGCTTCATAGTTTATACAACCAGGTTGCGGTATTCCCTAATCCGACTTCCGACCTGATTAACATCCAATCGCCCGTAGCGGTACACATTACCCTGACCGACATTTATGGAAAAACGGTGCAACAGTGGAGTAAGGTACCTCAGTTATCAACCAGCCATCTGGCCAACGGCATGTATTTTCTGCAAATTGCCGACAAGAATGGCGAGCTGATCAAGACGGTCAAAATCGTTAAAGAATAACAGCACCCTGCTTATTTGAACAAAGCCTGGTTTATAGCAGGCAACCCCTCAGAAGCACTTAGTTTAACAACGCTGCCATCTCACAGGTTGCAAGTCTGCAACAAAGGAGCCACTCGAATGAGTGGCTCCTTTATTAGATATGGATTGACGGCCGGTTCACCATTAAGCCGGAGCATATATGTTGAAGCAATCTGTTGCTGAGACCGATGCTAGAGCAATTAGAAAGTAACAAGCCAACGCGCTGTGCTCTTATTGAGCACAGTGGTCCTTTTATGCACCCACCACCTCCCCCAAGACATCGCGTCATGCTATTCATCACAAAAGCGCTGCTGCAACAACCTGAATGCTGTCAGCCCATCCGGTGCCATTACAACGTTAGCCAGGCTGAAGCCGGCGCTACTCAACATCTTTCAATATTACCGGGATAACAAACAAACCCGGGTAGCCTGAATAGTACTCAGGGATATTGAAACTACCCCGTGGCTGAAACATAGCTACAGGTATCCTCTTTTGACGCAATTGCCTTTCGTCGCTTTCAGGCAAGGTCCATGAATGGGCAGTAAGATCATTGTTGTAAAACATCACATCTATATCTTCGAAAGAATTCATATTCATAACCACCTTCGTGTTGGGAGGAATGATTTTCTTCAAATTCCGGTAAATGCTGGCATTATACAATCTGTTGTTACGTTCGGTATTATCCGAAGACAAATAAAGTGCAATTCCTATCGGGTTCAAGGCCAAAAAGCCAATTATCACAAGGCTGAGCAGGACCTGCAGTCTGCTGCGTAATTTCCCACACAATACATGAATAGCAATAGCCGAAAAACAAAGACACAGCGGCACCACAAAATAGAAATGTGTGTCTACTTTCGTTTTTACAATAAATGAAAGAAAACAAAACACTACAATTATCTCGAACAAAAATGCCAGCAGTAAGGTTTTATGGACAGTATGCTTTTTGGATAAAACCAACCATATACCGATCAGCGGGAAAAGAAAAATAACATAACCAAAAAGTCTCGGAAATTTTTCGAGGTAAAAAAAGACAGTACCGGCATGCCCTTCCAGGACTTCTGTTATATGCCTTCTGTTGAATTCATATTCATACCGCGCTTCGTTAGGAAATTGATCGAGGATATATAGTTGCCAGGGCATAAACACCACACAGCAAATGAGCAGAGCAGCAAGAAAGTGCTTGATTTCCCTGAAGGGAATCCGGCGCTTCCAACCGGCCAGAATATTGATACCCCAGCCTGAAAACACCAGCAGACCTAACAGCCACTTGTTGAGTATAGCACAGCCCGCAAACAACCCAACCAGAACAATCCAATACCATCTGGGCCTTTTCGTATATTCGGCATAAGCCCAGATACTGGCCAGCACATAAAAGCCCAAGGCTACATCGTTATGATCCATACCTTTAATCCCCGATATCATTTGCAAATGAAAATGGGATAAGGCTAGCAGACCGGCGGCAATTAGAGCTATATTCCTGTTAGCCGTTAACAATATTACGAGCCGGTACAGGAGTATGATCATGATGGTACCCATTATTACGCTGGGTAAGCGTACCGTAAATTCCGAGATCCCAAATACTTTCATACTCATGGCCATCTGCCACATAAACAGTGGTTGCTTATGCAACCATATATGATTGCAACACCAGGCATTGGGGTTGTAGTTGTCGGTAACCGGGAAGGCACGCAACATCGGCTTAAAGGGATGATGCATCATATTGCGGGCCACCAGCGCGTGAAAGCGTTCATCCCAGGGATGTAAAAACTTATCGACCCAGGCCATATAAGCCCGCAGGGCAAAGCCAACTATAACTATTATGATCAATGCACAATGTGTGCTTACAAATGTTCCTATTGATTTGTTCTTCGCAGTACTGTTCTCCTCCTTAACAAGATTCATAGTGTCTTCTTTACAATTGGATGCCTTTCCATTGTTGCTGGCTACTGCAGACTTTATCCTTTGGCTGCAACTGAACCAGAGCTTATTGCCCACCAAGCCATCGCGCAGCAAGCATTACGCAACAAGGCAGCCGGCCAGCTCAGTCAAGGAAGCTATAGCCAGGGCAATTTTTAGGCAATTATAGATGTTTCCTTTTATATTACCATAATGGCTTGCAGCTCGAGGGCCAGGCGACTATCAATCTGTTGCTGAATTTTGCAACGGTTGCTATTTGCGTATAGCCTGTGTATTGGAGATTTAGATTTAGAGAAGACCCTATCCCGGGCGAGCGAAGCTGGCGGCCGGCATTTCAAAACATATATTGAACCTGTGCAGCAGGCCTGCATTGGCTCATGCAACGGATAAGCCTGAAGGCCATTTCATAAATTATTGCATCGCGAATTAGATAAGCCAGTAAATCACAATGCTTATCTTGTGGGCCTTAAATTCATGATAAGTTAAGCAAGATCAAAATGGTGTATTAGAAGCATGGGACCTTGCTGGCTGAATAGCGGAGTAAAATTTCCTCCCAGCAAAAAGCTCCGTGCCAAACCAGACACAAGCAAGATCGAAAGTACTATTTGAAATTGCCCAAATATGGGGGCGTGAAACCACACGAAATATTAAAAGAGAAAAAATGACAAGCATAGCACAAAGACAAGAATTGCAAGCCAAAATATGGAGAATACCAACGATGTGCGTGGCTCGGTGGACGGTTGGGACTTCAAACAGTTTGTCTTGGGTACACTGTTCTATCGATTTATTAGTGAAAACTTCACCAGCTACATCGAAGGTGGCGACGACAGCGTAAACTATGCCAGCTATCCCGAAAAAGACATTACACCCGAAATAAAAGACGATGCCGTAAAAACAAAAGGTTACTTCATTTACCCGAGCCAGCTTTTTGTGAATGTTGCCAAAACGGCCAACACAAACCCCAATCTGAACACAGACTTAAAAGCGATTTTTGACGCTATTGAAAGTTCGGCCAATGGTTACCCGTCTGAACCCGACATTAAAGGTTTGTTTGCCGACTTTGACACCACCAGCACACGATTGGGAAACACTGTTGAAGCCAAGAACAGTACCCTGGCCAAAGTCTTAAAAGGAATTGAAGAGCTTGACTTTGGAAATTTTGAAGACAATCAAATCGATCTTTTTGGTGATGCTTATGAGTTTTTGATTTCCAATTATGCAGCCAATGCAGGAAAATCGGGAGGTGAGTTTTTTACGCCACCGCAGGTATCCAAACTCATTGCCCAATTGGCCATGCACAAGCAAGACAAGGTCAACAAGATCTATGACCCCGCTACTGGTTCAGGTTCTTTGTTGTTGCAAGCCAAAAAGCATTTCGACAATCATATTATTGAAGAAGGCTTTTATGGGCAGGAAGTGAACCACACCACTTACAACCTTGCCCGTATGAATATGTTTTTGCACAACATCAATTACGACAAGTTCAATATTGCCCTTGGCAATACACTCATTGACCCACAATTTGGCGATGAAAAACCTTTTGATGCCATTGTTTCTAATCCACCTTACTCTATAAAATGGATTGGTGACGACGACCCAACACTGATCAATGATGACCGTTTTGCGCCTGCCGGTGTGTTGGCTCCTAAATCAAAAGCCGATTTCGCTTTTGTGCTGCATGCCCTCCATTATCTTTCTCCCAAAGGCAGAGCCGCCATTGTTTGTTTCCCCGGCATCTTTTACCGTGGCGGTGCAGAGCAGAAAATCAGGAAGTATTTGGTGGATAACAACTTTGTTGAAACCGTTATCTCCCTGGCTCCCAATCTATTCTTTGGAACTTCCATAGCGGTAAATATTCTGGTGCTCTCCAAACACAAAACCGACACAAAAACACAATTTATTGATGCTACGGGTGAAGATTTCTTTAAGAAAGCCACCAACAACAATGTGCTGGAGGATAAACACATTGAACACTTCATGCAACTCTTTGATAAGAAAGAAGATGTGGCACATGTGGCTGTTTCTGTTGACAATCACAAAATTGCCGCCAATGATTACAACCTGTCGGTAAGCTCTTATGTGGAAGCAAAAGACAACCGGGAGCAAGTAGATATCACGCAACTGAATGAAGAAATATCCACAACCGTAGAAAAAATAAATGCGCTACGATTGAGTATTGATAACATCATAAACGAGATTGGAGCATGAGTTATTTAGATAAATTATTAAAAGGCGTGCAAGTGGAGTGGAAGGCGCTGGGGGAGGTTGCTGTTAAAATTTCTTCGGGTGGCACTCCAAATACCGCTGTTTCGGAATACTATAATGGCGATATTCCTTGGTTACGAACGCAAGAGGTTATATTTTCAGATATTGAAGATGTTGGAATGAGGGTTACGGAACTTGCAATAAAAGAAACTGCAACAAAATGGATTCCAGCTAACTGTGTTATAATAGCGATGTCTGGAGCAACAGCAGGTTGTTCTGCTATTAATAAAATACCCTTAACTACCAATCAGCACTGTTTATGTTTAGAAATTAATTCCAAAATAGCTTTGTATAGATATGTTTTTCATTGGATTTGTTTTAATTATGAAAATATTAAAAATTTAGGTCAAGGTGCAAGAGGTGACTTAAATTCAAGTATGATTAAAAATTTTAAAATCCCAATTCCTTCCATCAAAGAACAAGAACGCATCGTATCCATCCTCGATAAATTTGATACGCTTACCACCTCCATCAGCGAAGGTCTGCCGAAAGAAATTGAGTTAAGGAAAAAGCAATACGAATATTATAGGGATTTGTTGTTTAACCTTTCCAAAAGAAAACGCCTAAAAATAAAAAAGATATGCGAAGTGAAATCCTCATATATCAAACGGAAGACGGTAAAACTAAAATCCAAACCCGTTTAGAAAACGAAACCGTATGGCTGAGCCAAGAGCAAATGGCAGAACTGTTTCAAAGAGATAGAAGCGTAATAACCAAACATATTGGTAATATTTTCAATGAAGGCGAATTAGAAGAAAAAAGCAATGTGCAAAATTTGCACATTAGTAGCTCAGACAAGCCTGTAAAGTTTTACAGTTTAGATGTCATTATATCGGTTGGTTATAGAGTAAAGTCGCACCGTGGCACACAATTTCGTATTTGGGCAACTCAGCGATTAAGAGAATACATTGTAAAAGGATTTACGATGAATGACGAACTGCTGAAAGAAGCAGGTGGTGGTAACTATTTTGATGAGTTACTAGCTAGAATAAGAGACATACGTTCGTCTGAAAAAGTATTTTGGCGTAAAGTACTCGATATTTATGCTACCAGTATTGATTATGATGCCAAAGCTGAGATTTCATTTCAATTTTTTAAAACGGTACAAAACAAAATGCATTGGGCAGCGTACGGAGAAACCGCAGCCGAAACCATTTATAGTCGCATTGATGCTACTAAACCCAATTTAGGCTTAACTAATTTTAAAGGAGATAAACCAACCAAACAAGAAATTGAAGTAGCCAAAAACTATCTCAACAAAGAAGAATTGGACGTACTTAACCGAATGGTAACGGCTTATTTAGAATTAGCAGAATTGCAAGCTCTGAACAGAAAACCAATGTATATGAAAGATTGGATAAACCGTTTAGACGGCTTTTTAACAATGACGGGAAGTGAAATATTAACCAATGCTGGAAGTATAAGCCATCAAAAAGCATTAGACAAAGCTCATAAAGAGTATGAAAAATACAAAGAGCAAACAAAAAATGAGCTTTCAAAAGCAGAAAAAGACTTTATAAAGCAGATTGATACTACTGCCAGGAAATTAAAAAATAAGAAATAAGGATATGAGTTCGCCACAGTATACAACCATAGCAGAGTCAAACAACTTCATTGTGTTGGATAAGTTTACCAAGCATATGGCCTTGCATGAATCATCGACCGACTATCAGATAGAAGCAGCAATGGAGGGTGAATTTATTCAAGACCTCATCAACCTAGGGTATGAAAATCCGGACAACATAAATACTCCCGAAGCCATGTTGGCCAATGTAAGAGTGCAACTGCAATCGCTTAACAACACCGAATTTACCGATGGTGAATGGGCTCGTTTTGTGGAAGAATATTTGGACAAGCCAGGCGATAACCTTGTTGAAAAGACAAGAAAAATACAGGACAATTATATTTATGATTTTGTGTTCGATGATGGTCATATCCAAAACATCTATTTGGTTGACAAAAAGAATATCACACGAAATAAAGTACAGGTAATTTCACAATTTGAACAGAAAGGCAGGCATACCAATCGCTATGACGTAACCATTTTAGTAAATGGATTACCATTGGTGCAAGTTGAGTTAAAAAAACGTGGTGTTGCTATTCGTGAAGCGTTTAACCAAGTTCATAGATATTCAAAAGAAAGCTTTAACAGTAATAACTCCCTCTTTAGATACGTACAGGTTTTTGTTATTTCCAATGGTACGCATACCCGTTATTTTGCCAACACCATAAAGCGCGATAAGAACAGCTTTGATTTTACCATGAACTGGGCAAAGGCAGACAATGCAGTGATTGAAGACCTGAAAGATTTTACCGCAACATTTTTTGAAAAAAGAGTATTACTACATGTGTTACTCACCTATTCGGTTTTTGACACCAGCGATACACTTTTAATTATGCGCCCCTATCAAATCGCAGCCACTGAAAGAATGCTATGGAAAATTGAGAGTTCATTTCAAGCTAAAAAATGGTCGAAACCTGAAAGTGGCGGATACATTTGGCATACAACAGGTTCGGGTAAAACCCTTACAAGTTTCAAAGCAGCACGGTTAGCCACGCAATTGGCGTTTATTGATAAAGTATTTTTTGTTGTTGACCGTAAAGATTTAGACTATCAAACGATGAAGGAATATCAGCGATTCTCTCCCGATAGTGTGAACGGTTCAGAAAGTACAGCGGGTTTAAAACGAAATATAGAAAAAGACGACAATAAGATTATTGTAACCACCCTACAAAAGCTGAACAACCTCATGAAAAGCGAGGGCGATTTAGCCATTTATCAAAAGCAGGTTGTTTTCATTTTTGATGAATGTCACCGTTCGCAATTTGGCGAAGCACAGAAGAATCTGAGTAAGAAGTTCAAAAAGTATTATCAGTTTGGTTTTACAGGAACACCTATTTTCCCACAAAATGCTTTAGGTGCAGAAACCACGGCAAGCGTATTTGGAACAGAATTACACGCATACATTCTTACCCACGCCATTGCAGACCACAAGGTATTGAAGTATAAAGTAGATTATAATAATGTAAGACCTCAGTTTAAAAAGATAGAAACCGAACAGGATGAGCAAAAACTGAGTGCAGCAGAAAATAATAAAGCGTTGCTTCATCCTAAACGCATCACTCAAATATCTCAATACATTCTGCAGAACTTCAGGATAAAAACCCACAGGAACCGAGGAAGCAACGCGGGCTTCAATGCCATGTTTGCCGTAAGTAGTGTGGACGCAGCTAAGTGTTATTATGAAGAATTAAACAAACTTCAAAAGGACAGCGACAGGCCATTAAAAATTGCCACCATTTTTTCCTTTGCAGCCAATGAAGAACAAACTGCAATGGGCGAAATTATTGACGAAACTTTTGAACCATCTGCAATGGATGTTACAGCCAAAGAGTTTCTAACCAAAGCTATCAATGACTACAACGCAATGTTCAGAACAAGTTATAGCGTTGACGGCAATGAATTTCAGAATTATTATCGTGACCTTGCCAAACGGGTAAAGAACAAAGAGATCGATTTGATAATTGTGGTCGGTATGTTCTTAACTGGCTTTGATGCGCCAACACTCAATACACTTTTTGTTGACAAGAACTTGCGCTATCATGGCTTAATTCAAGCCTTTTCAAGAACAAACAAAATTTATGATGCCACCAAAACCTTTGGCAACATTATAACATTCCGTGACTTAGAAAAAGCGACCATTGATGCCATTACACTTTTCGGTGACAGCAATACCAAAAATGTAGTTCTGGAGAAGAGTTACAAAGAATATTTGCGAGGCTTCACAGATAGTGTTACCGGAGAAGCGCGCAGAGGTTATATAGAAGTAGTGGAAGAGCTGAATCAGAAATTTCCTAGGCCCGACGAAATCGCAAAAGAGAAAGACAAAAAGGAATTTGCAAAACTATTCGGAGAGTATCTGAGGGTAGAAAACATACTCCGGAACTACGATGAATTCAATCACCTCAAAGCACTTCAAGCAATTGATATCAATAATCCAGAAGCAGTTGAAGAGTTTAAGAAAGCTCATTTTGTAACAGATGAGGACATTGCAGCCATGCAAAAAATTGAATTGCTCAATGACAGGACAATTCAGGATTACCGCTCGATTTATAATGATATACGTGAATGGTTAAGACGAGAGAGAACCGGAAAAGAATCAGAGCAATCTGCAATTGAATGGGACGATGTTGTTTTTGAAATTGACTTACTCAAATCGCAGGAAATAAACCTGGACTACATTCTGGAATTAATTTTTGAGCACAACAAGAAGAACAACGACAAAGACACTTTAATTATTGAAATACGCAGGATTATCCGCGCCAGTGTAGGCAGCAGGGCAAAAGAGCGTTTAGTTGTAGATTTCATCAATGAAACTGACCTCGACACCCTACGTGACAAAGCGAATTTAATAGAGTCATTTTATGTATTTGCTCAAAACAAACAGAAGGCGGAAGCGCTGGAATTAATTGCAGAAGAAAATCTGAATGAAGAAGCAGCAAAACGTTACATAACAACTTCCCTGAAGCGGAAATATGCAAGTGAAAATGGAACAGAATTGAATGCTATTCTACCCAAAATGAGTCCCCTGAACCCCCAGTATTTATCGAAGAAGCAAAGGTGTAGATTCCGGACCATGTTGACCCACCGTTCCGATTTATGTTGACCCACCGTTCCGGGCATGTTGACCCACCCCCTGCGTTAGATCGCAGACGCGGTTTTACTGCTTTATTCCGGGATGTTGACC